>Ga0315312_1000546_pt1 | contig 41672 bp, 30 predicted proteins | sample TDP7_MG_FD_203629 | JGI IMG/M metagenome (GOLD analysis project Ga0315312, IMG submission 203629) | Freshwater sediment microbial communities from Lake Towuti, South Sulawesi, Indonesia - TDP7 | ecosystem: Environmental > Aquatic > Freshwater > Lake > Sediment | place: Indonesia: South Sulawesi... | reverse complement strand
GTCATATTGAGAGCGGCAGTGTTTCTGGAGGCCGGGATGTCGGCGGGCTGGTCGGGGCCAATGGCACCAGTTACAACCCAAGTGGATTTGTGACCGCCTGCTACAGCACCAGTGTAGTCAGTGGCAGGGACAATGTCGGCGGACTGGTGGGATGCAACGGAGCCAGTATCACCTATTGTGATTCCGCTGGACACGTTTTAGGAGGTGACAATGTCGGCGGACTCGTGGGAAGCAATGGTTTCTGGAAATGCTGGGGGGCGCGGTGTGGGCGTAAACCAGGCACGATATACGATTCGTACTCTACAGCGGGGGTATTGGGAACCAGTAGCAATTGCGGCGGCCTTGTCGGCACCAACGAGGCCGGAGAGGTCACGAGATGTTATGCGTCCGGTATTGTGCTGGGCGTCAGTACGGTCGGGGGGCTGGTAGGGAGGAACCAAGACGAGATCTCAAGTTCTTACTCCACAGCCGACGTTGGTGGCGAGAAAGATGTTGGCGGGCTGGTGGGATTGAATTCGTGGGGCTTCATGTGGTCGCCAGAAGGGACTATTGCCAACTGTTATTCGACAGGAATTGTCCTGGGAAATGAGTATGTCGGCGGGCTGGTAGGGGAGAACGTCGGTACTGTAACCCAGTGCTATAGCGCGGGTGCCGTCCGTGGCAATGGTTCTGTCGGCGGGCTCGTGGGGTCGAACACCGACTTTTGGGGCGACGAAGGGATTGTGACTGACTCTTTCTGGGACACGCAGACCTCAGGTCAGGCATCGAGCGCTGGAGGCACCGGCAAGACCACGGCTGAGATGCAAACGGTCAGCACGTTCCTTGAAGCCGGCTGGGACTTTGTGGGCGAGATTGAGAATGGAACGGAAGATATCTGGGCTATCTGCGAGGGTGTAGACTATCCGCACTTAGCCTGGGAGTTCGTCATCGGGGATTTTGACGCTGATGCTGATACCGACTTTGCCGACTTCTGCATCCTTGCCGAACATTGGCTTGCAGCCGACGGCAGCTTCTGGTGCGGCCAGGGCTGTGATCTAACTAACGATGGCAGCGTCAACTGGCAAGACCTGATGATTTTTGCTGAGAGCTGGCTAACAGACCTGGCACCGTAAGCCGGTCCAAATGGTAACCAGAGATTTGGGGTCCCGCCGAAGGCGGAATCCCTCACAGATTAGCACTGAATGTAAATAACAATCAGTGCAATCTGTGTAATCGGCGGCTAAAATTCAAAGGCTGAGGTGCTCCTGCGCGTAGGCAAGGGATTTTTCTACGCTCTCTTGCTCCAGTTTTAGCTGCTCGGAGAGAGGCAGAGGGCTGATTTTCGGCCCACCGATGAGGGACTTTATCTCGTGCGCTCGCACCAATTTCAGGGTGCGGGCTAAATCATAGCCGGGAACATCGGCCATAACAGCCCAGTACTTCTCTGTCAAGCAAGGGACCTTCAGCGGATCACGCGTCATCATCTCCAGACTGAATTGGACCTCCGGATGGTGGCTGCGGATTATGTTAATGGCTTTGGCCAGATCAAGGAACCCTTCGCCTAACGGCACATCCCAGAGCAAAAAGCCATCCTGGTACTCCTGAACGGCAATATCTCTTAGATGGACCGCATACGCCCATGAGGCGTAGGTCTCTATCACCTCCATCGGGTCCTCCAATAGGGCAATACTGTTACCCGTATCCACACACACACCGACATACTCACTGCTGACGGCTTTGAGGGTCTGGAGCATCTCGGGTATGCGCTGGTCTTTGTGGTTCTCAACGGCCAGGCGTATATGGTGGCGGGCTACGACCGGCTCAGCCAACTCCAGTATCTGCCGGCCACGTTTGCACGCCTGGTGAAATTCGTCTGCCGAACTGTACTCCTCATAACGGCGGCCCGAGGCTTTACCTGGCAGCAAAACCACGCGAACCACTTTGGCGCCGATATTTTTGGCTGTCAAAATCTCAGCCTCGAATCGGTCAATATCAGATTCATTCCGAGGTAAGTTCGCGATGCCTTCGACAAACATGCCATACGCCTCAGCCTGCCGATGAAGCCGTGCGGCGTAGGCATCACCTTGTTTGCCGATCTCTACCTGCACGCCGCCAGCCCCAAAACGATGGCAATACTCCAGAAACTTCAGCGGCTCGGCAAAGCGATCCGTAGCTTGGGGGCCAGCTCTATCGGCGCGGTCGCGAAGCGCATATGAATGGATGCACACGCCCAATTTGCTCCTGTTAGGGGCAGGAATCGCACCCAAATCCGCCAGAGCTGGGCCCAGCGTTGCAGTCGCTATAGCTCCACTGGCGGCCAACAAAATTTCTCGGCGATTATACATAGATCAAGTGACATTGAGACTCCGTAATTCCTGGTCCCACGGGCTGCGGTATTGGCGCATAAGCATTCGCGCAGCCTCCGGGTCGTCGATGATCTGTTCTTTCTTTGCATCCCAGCGAATCTTGCGCCCGGTCTTCAGGGAGATATTGGCCAGGTGGCAAGCCGTAGCTATCTGATGCCCGCTTTCTACATCCGAGGCCGGAGTTTTTCGCGACTTGATGCAATCCAGAAAGTTCCGGATGTGCAGCACGTACAATTGCTGCCAGTCAGCCTTGGCCTGGTCCGGCTCAGTCCACAGTTTGTCACCTTCCGGTTCAGGCACAGGTTGCGGACCTCCGACGGGGTGGGTGTGGCCGGCGATGACTGCTGCCACCATGTTCGTAGGGTTCCTCTTGCGACTGGGAATGACCTCGTATCTATCCCGGGTCAGCGTCATGCTGCCTTTGGTGCCATAGAAGATAACGCCCCCCATGCTTGCATCCCGAGGCATGGAGGTACATTCGCGATATTCGACATTCGCCACGAAGCCGGGATACTCGATGATCGCATCCTGAGTATCGGGCACCTCGCAGTTATCCTTCAGGAAGAATCGCCCGCCTGTGCTGGTAACCGCTGTGGGGCCGTCGACATTCATGATCCAATGCACAACGTCCAGCGAATGATGACCCAGATTGGTCATCTGTCCGCCCGAATAATCCCAGAACCAGCGAAAATGGTAGATGCCGCGGTTGGGATTGTAAGGCCGATAAGGAGCTGGGCCAAGCATCATCTGCCAATCCAGCTCCGGCGGCGGTTCCTGGTCGGGCGGATTGCCAAAGCCGGGCATAACGTTGCGGTAATATTTGATCTGCACAGCCACAATATCGCCTATATGTCCCTTTTGAATCAACTGCCGGGCCTTCTGATAATGCGGGCCGGAGCGTTGCTGAGTGCCCACCTGGACGACGCGTTTGTAACGCCGTGCAACATCGGTCATCCATCGCCCTTCTCGGAAAAAAAGTGTCATGGGCTTTTCCACGAAAACATCCTTGCCAGCGGCGCAGGCCATCATCGTCATTAAGGCATGCCAATGATCAGGCGTGCAGACGACAACCACATCCACATCCTTGTTATCCAGCAGGCGGCGGAAGTCACGGTATTTGGTCACTTTGCCACCGACAAGCTGCGCCGCCGCATCCAGACGCGGCTGATAGACCTCTGCCACGCCCACGATGTTGACATCCGGCTGCGCCTTAAAATTTCGTGTATGAATCTGGCCGATCAGGCCGAAGCCAATCATGCCGATGCCAATGCGTTCATTGGCACCGTAAACCCTTGCCCAGGGGGCCGCTGTCAGTGCCGTGGCCGCACCAGCTTTAATAAATGTTCGACGAGTAATTCTTCCACTCATGCTCACATCCCCTTTACAGAAAGCGACAAATTGTCCCCTGCTGACACCGATAACGAGAGAGCGGGATTCGATTTACCCTCTCTATGCAATTTCTTTAACAAGCTATATTTACAGCTTAATTGGAACAAAGTCAAGGATTTAGATTCTCTCGTTCATTTACTATTTTTGCACGGTTTTTTACTATTTCGTGATGCGATTTAAGGGCAATGTCTGACACCTGGCGCACTACAAGAGACCTTATGGACCCGGTAATATTGTTAAGACATCATGATGCTTGCTGAAGCCGAACCGTACCCTTAAGGGGTACGGCTGTTACAAATTCTCCCACAGATCGACGAGGTCTGATTAGCCCATCCTTTCGGCCTCTCATGAAACCACCCGCCATTTCTGAGTTTAGCAGTTCAGAGGATTGACGGATACTTGCCTCATTGATTACTGCGGCAACTACCGGATCGAGCAGCCCATTGCCAGATGGGACCGCTCCACATTTTTGATTTTCGATTTAGGATTTTCAATTGGCAATCGGCAATCATAAATCTTCGGCTAAAGTACCGACCTGCTAACGCCGATAACTTTACTCTGAATGAGTTCGGGCAGATCCTTAGTCTAAGAGTCTGCCCAGATAGAGGAGATAAAATGGGTCAGGCTTCTGGACACCCTACAGGCATTATCACTGTCAGCCGAAACGCAACTGTCAAAGACGCTGCCATCGCGATGCTGACCAATAAAGTCGGCTGTCTCATCGTCAACGACCAGAACGGGCGGTTTGCAGGCATTGTGACAGAGCGAGACATAGTCAGCCGGGTGGTCGCCTCCTCAAAAGACTTCGAGAGAACCACCATAGCGGAGATAATGACAAAGCAGGTTGTTTTTTGTGAACCTGGCGCGGCCACAAGCAAAGCTCAGGAGCTTATGACCACCAATCGGATTCGCCATCTACCGATGGTCGAGAACGGAGTCGTGGTAGGAATGCTCTCGGCTCGCGACCTCATGGAGCAACAGCTTTTTGAACATCGAGCGGCAGCAGAAGAAGTGGCAATGCTTTCGAATTGCCTAAAGAGCATTGACCTAAATGAGGTCGCCAACATAGTCACAACTGAGGCACCAAAACTCTTCCAGGCCAACAGGTGTGTGATGTATTTTCATAGGGATGAGTCTGTTAGTTCCCGCGGAGCGGGGGCCCTGACAAAACGCCCGGCGCTGGTAAGCTATAATAAGTGTCTGTGCCAGCAGGAGTACCTTGGCAGCTTGGAGGAAATCAGCCCAGCTCTGGCCGGGTCGGAAAACGGTGAATTCTACCATGACAACGTTCCCAATACATGTGGAAGGCTCGGAGCACAGCAGCCGCGTTTATTGATTCCACTGACCATCGGCGGTCCACCCCCCGCCCAAGGGCGGGGGCTAATTAACCTCGGCCCAGGGGCCGAGGGGGCCAAAAGCAAATGTATGTCCGGCTACTTGTGCATGTGCGGTTTGGCACCTGCAAGTGCAACCAACAAGGAGCTCATTTCATACAAAGCCAAATTAACAAGAGAAATTCTGAATTCTCATCTGACCAATGCAAAACTATATCAAGAAGCTCAGTTAGGTTCGTTGACCGATCCCCTTACGGGCGTGGGCTCCAGGAGACTTCTGGAAAATAAGCTGGAGTTCGAAGCGGCGCGGGCAAAACGATACCGAAGACAATTCTCCGTTGCCATCATCGACCTGGATAATTTCAAGACAATAAACGATGTCTTAGGTCATGCTACTGGAGACATCGCGCTTAAGAAACTTGCCGCAAGTATGAAAAACCAAAAGAGAAGCGCGGACGTGTTTGCACGCTATGGCGGCGACGAATTTGTCGTGCTAATGCCGGAGACCAAAGCCGATGATGCTGTCTCATTACTGGAACGACTTCGAGCCAAAGTGCAGCAGATTAAGCTGGTCCGCCCTGCCTCGGATACCTCTGGCGACCTGGCAGAAAATCTGCCGATAACGTTTAGTTGCGGGATAACAGAGAGCCTGCCGGACGGTAACGATTCTGCCACCGAGGTTATGCGCAGAGCGGACCTGGCTCTGTACGAAGCCAAAAGTGCCGGCCGAAACTGCATCAAGGTCTGGGACCAGAGTATGGCAGAGCGCCTCAGAGCAGGTGACATCGAAATTGCCAGGATCAAGAAACTCCAAAGGCGCATTGCAGGGCTATCCGAAAAAGCCGAGAGGATGTTTATTCAAAGCATCTGGGGACTGGTGCAAGCCCTCGAAGCCAAAGACCCCTACGCCAAGAGACATTCCGAAAATGTGATGTATTATGCGCTCGGCATTGCCCAGACTATGAAGATCGCTCCAAAACAAATTGAAGTTATTCGCCGCTCTGCCATGATTCATGACATCGGAAAGATTGGAATACCGGATGCAATCCTGGGTAAACCCTCCAGATTAACACCCCGAGAACGCAGTGTCGTTGAGCAGCATCCACTTATAGCCGTCCGCATCTTGGAAAAGATGACCTTTCTGCATCGAGAAATAGCGATAGTAAGGCACCATCACGAGAAATGGAACGGCCGAGGTTATCCAGATGGCTTGTCCAAGACTTCGATACCGCTTGGTGCTCGTGTTATGGCGGTAGCCGACACCTTCGATGCAGTGACGTCACCTCGATCCTACCGCGGCAGCCGGTCCGTCGCAGAAGCAATAGAAATCTTAGCTGATTCCTCTGGATACGATTTCGATCCCGATGTCGTCAAAAGCATCATTGCCTGGATAGAGAAGATTTGCCGGCAAACAGGTAAAACCTTAGACCAGATGCACCCCCAAGATTTGCTCGACGGCGGACTAACACGGACTAACACCGACGAGAACACGGACTGACACCGAAGGAAGTCGCCGTCAGTGTATAAGTCCGTGTCCATCAGTGTCACTCACCGTCTAAAAATGCTTTTGCCCACACATGGCTGACATCCAGCGCCACAGTCTTGGCAAATTCATTCTTGGCCATGCTGCACTTGCCTTTGCCCAGATATCCTAATCCCAATATGTAGTGGGCCGATGCCTCTTGTGCTTCAGGGGTTTGCTGCTCACCAAATTTGGCGAAGAAGTCCACTTCAATTTTCTGCAAAAGTTTATTTTTCCCGGCCTCAATCAATTCATCAAATATCTTATTGGCGGCGTCTTCCTGGCCGAGCTTGGCAAGAGATAGTCCCTGGTAAAATCGAGTTTCGGGCCATTGTGAAGTGCCCTTCTGGCTTGCAGCCTTCTGGTAGTACTCTGTCGCTGTTTTAGCATCGCCCGACGCTTCGTACGCAGTGCCGGTATAATAAGCTACCTGCGGCGCTCGTCTATCGTTTTTAGGTCTTCCAACAGATAAATTCTCAGGATATTCCGAAGCCGCACGAAAATCGTCAAGAGCCTCTTTCAATCTGCTATCTTTAAGATGCACCAATCCTCGCAACAAATGCGCATCAACATACACATCATGGATTTCGCCTCCGCCTTCGCGGACGTGGAAATGATTGTTCGCCAGGAAACTTATTGCCTCGTCATATCTTCCCACCAGAACCAGCACCATGATTTCTCGAAGGAAACTGTCATTTCGCTTGATCACCGTCTGATGATTTTCCTGCAGCAGTGCCAGGCGTTTTTCAGTCGGAGTATTGCCCATTTCGTACAGATGATCCAGCTCCACGTAAAGACGGGCGTCTTGCCTATCGCAGGCAATTGCCCTTTCGTAGCTGGCGATAGCCTTTGCAGTATTCTTTTGTGTCCGATAGTAGGCCCAGCCCAGATTTCGGTGGACAAGAGCAAAAGAATCATCAAGCTGTCGGGCAAGCTCCCAATGCTCGATTGCATTCTCAGGCTGAAGGTCGTACAGAAGATTGCCAAGGTAATAGTGGGCACGGGCGTCAGAGGGATTACGCCGGATAGCAAATTCTAAAACTTTGATAGACTCCAGACGAAACGGGAAACAGTAATCGCTCGACATTCTTCCAGCTAAAGAAAGATACTCGGAGGCCTTGACCGTATCGCCTTTTTCCATGCAGAAATACGCAAGGTAGTAATATACCATTGGATATTTGCCGGCAAAACTTGTCCCTTCGGCTCTCCTCAGGGCAGGCTTGTTTTCGGTCGCCCGGCCAAGGACGTCGATAGCTTCATCCCATAAGCCGCAGTTGCCATAATCAACGGCAAGTTCCAGATACGACTCGACTTCGCCCCGCATTTTTTCAAGTAACTGGCGCCGCAATCTTGCGGCGCTGCGCTCTGAACCCAAGGTGGATTCGACAAGATACAATTCATTCATTGCAAGGAAGTCCAGCGGGTCGGCAGAAAGTACGTGGGACACGATTTCTTTCGCCTGTTTCGGCCTGCCGAGATGCCTCAGCATGGCAGCTTTGATGTTCAAGGCCTTGGTGTTCAAAGTGTTGGTGGACAGCGACTGGTCGATTTGCTCGAGCGCGGCAGCAAATTCTCTTTTTCTGCAAGATAATTCCGCCAACTGATAATACACCGCCGAATGGAAAGCATAATCCCAGCTTGCTCGATAGAAAGCATCATAAGCCTCATCGAATTTTCCCTGACCCTTCAGGGCAAGCCCAAGATGGTAATAGCCTTCGGTATCGCCGGGTCTTGTATATTCGGCAGAGACTCTTTCGATGGCCCTTCTTAGGTGTTCCTCAGCCTTTCCAAACATACCGCGTTTACTGTAGTTGATGCCCAGGATGGTGTTTGTACGGCAGTCGCCGGGGTCCCTTTTCAGAGCTTCTTCGTAATACGCATAAGGGTCAAGCCGGGGATTGTGAATCTGCTCCAGGCGAAGACCTGTTAAGTATAGCTGCTCAATGTTTTCGATTTCGCCGGGCGCAGGCGGAGCCTTCACGACTGCCGGTAATTTCGGATCGTATTTTCTCTGAATTGGTTGGTAGGAAATTAGCACATCTTTTGATGCCGTTAGCAAAGAGGCCTTCAGGTCTGTTTCTTGCGCGCCAGCAGGAACTTTCACCTCTTTTAGGAAAGGCTTGTCTGGGCCAATATCGATCTTCTGCTCCAGGATCACCTTGTCGCCGGCTGTCAGAAGCACGGTAGCATCATCGTATTGTGTGGTTGTATTGAAGCCGATCTTGGCGATATTGTCGGGTTTAAGTTCCAGATTCACAGCCGCGTTAAGATTGGCATTTTTGAAACCGCTGATTTCGCGGACCGGATACCAATACTGCTTGAAAGTCTTAGTTTCGTAGGGTTTTATCCAGCTATAGTCCGGCTGATTGTCGGAAAAAGCGCCGACCATCAGTTCCGCGTATGGGCCGTCCGTGTCGGTGAGGATTTTATCCCACATTCGCCCGCTTGGACCCGGACTCCACTCCCACAGTTTCGCCCCGCTAACAATGTGGTGATTACCTACGTGAACAACGCCGGCCTGTTTGCCGTGGTCGTAGCCGCCGGAGAAATCCTCCTTGAGGTCCCAGGCAAAGAAAGAAACAGGCTCAGGATGGTTCTTCCACCAACTTAGGTCCACGCCTTTGTAATCGACACCCCGGTACACTTCATTAGATATGGGCCAATGCACGAAATCGTTCTTAGAATGGTAAGTGGCAAATTGTACACTGGGAGGAAAGATGACCTGGTAATTTTCGTTGGCGTGGACGGCCACGTTGGCCCAGTATAATATCGAATGCGGATAGGGTGTGCGATTAAACAGCTTGACCGTCGCCTCGATATAGGATTTGCCCGGATATAGCGTAACACCTATTATCCATTTCATTCGATGGCGGCGCTCCACTTCGCCGAACCAGATGGTTTTGCTGCCGTCCGGATTCTCAGCCAGCGTGTAATCAACAGGCATATATGTTGTGTTCCGGTGGTGGTGAAAGACGCACCATTCAATTCCGCCGGAAATCCAGGCACCCAACATTCCAATCAGAGCAGGCTTGACGACGTGCTGGTGATAAAAAATCTCGTAGTTGTTGGTTTTGTCCAGAGCCGAAAACAATCGGCCCCCTATTTCAGGCAGTATTGAAAGCCGAATGTATTCGTTTTCAAGGAACAACGCGGTATAGGTTTTCTGCTCCCGAATATCGGTTACCCCATCCAACAGTGGATAAGGGTAGACCCTCTTCTGTGCTCCCTGGTATGACTCATGGGTGTAAAACATCGGATTCTTGTCGGCAGGTTTGAGTTTGTAAGTAGGGATCACAATGTGCTCTTGCCATATCTTGACAGGGCCCTGGGCAAATGCGCCGGTGGCGAAAAAAGCCACAACTATAATAAGCGGACATTTCTTAGCCATAAATCGTAGCTCCTTTTTGTTATATGGACAAACCCGCCACATCGACTGACTGTCATAGTACAGCAGTCAGCACAGAAAGGCAAGCGGACTATCATTGGTGCCCACTCAACTTAATACACATTATGTCCCATTTTTCTGCAAGATGTGTTTGACAGCAGCCGTGCAAGGATGCTACACTACAATAAATTAAAGACCCCGCCATAGTGATGGCGGGGTTAACCGGTTAGCCCCGCAATTCATTGCGGGGTTCCCTTGGGAGTGTAGCTCAGGCGGTAGAGCAACGGCCTTTTAAGCCGTAGGTCGTGGGTTCGATTCCCACCACTCTCATTTCTTTTTTCCGTGATTTTGAGTCAAAATTGCGGTTTTTGAAGCCGAGAATGCGGTTTTTTCAGTTATCTTTTCTGATGTATTTAGTCCAGAACAGTCCAAAGAGGTCTGTCCCAAAACGCCCTGTTTGGACAATGTTTTGTCCAAGCAATTGTCAAAAACATTTTCAGCATCCGTTCCGGTCTTGATCGCCCCCCTGCGCCTGTGAACTGGGCAGCGAAAAGTTGGGCAAACCAGCTACTGCTTTAGCTTCTTGTCCTATCAGGGTGTGCGTATATCGGCTCATCGTCAAATTTATGTCGCTGTGCCTCATAAGCGACTGTGCAATCTTCGGGTGAACACTCGTGGCGGCCAGCCGCGTCCCGAAGCTGTGCCGCAGCAGAATCGATTTCACAGACTACAAGCTCACCTTTTATCTTTCGCAGAACCGTTCGTTTAATTTTAGCAATTTCAAGCTGTATTTTATTGCCTGAAATATCGGCAAACGTCTGGAATCCGCAGCGCTGAAAAACCGTCTTTACCCGATTAGGTAACCGTTCACGGAGGCAAACCAGCGTTTCTGTGTCATTGCGAGGCCTTTGGGCCGAAGCAATCTCAAATCCTCGCAATAAGGAGATTGCCGCGCTCGCAATGACGAAAAATGACTGAAATTCAATATATTAAACCGTGAACGGTTACCTCAGATTAACACATTCAAACAAAAAGGCCGAAGTTGCAGAGGACCTTTCTCCACGACCTCGGCCTTAAATTCAATTCCGTATTGCCACTGTTACATTATTACGTGTCTTGCTCTTGCCCACTCCGTCGACAGCAATGGCACTGCACCTTGTCTTGTTTTTGCTGAAATCTAGTTAAACCATTACCAACCCCTCTTACTAAGTACTACAGGAATGGTTCGCACCAATATATTCAAGTTCAGGAGTAACGACCTTTTCTGAATGTACAAATAATCATATTTGAGTTTGTGCTCAGGCTTCAAGTTATAAAAACTCCTTATCTGAGCCAGGCCAGTCAGGCCAGGTTTTACAGTCAACCTTATGCCTTGCAACGCCTTGTGCTGGCTGACAAAAAATGGTCGTTCCGGCCGGGGTCCCACCAAACTCATGTCGCCCCATAGGACATTGAATAACTGCGGAAGCTCATCCAGGCGAGTTTTCCTTAAGATACCGCCAATCGGCGTCACCCGCGAGTCATCCTCAGCAGCCCAGATTGGCCCAGTGTGCTCCTCAGCATTATTTATCATTGTTCTAAGCTTATATAATGTGAAAATTTTTCCGTCTTTCCCGACCCTTTTTTGCTTATATAAGATTGGCCCTCCAGATAAGACCTTTATCAGCAAACTAATTATAAGCATTACGGGCATGGTAAACAAAAGGATAGCAACAGAACCAAAAATGTCCAAAGCTCGTATTAAAATCTCGTGATTATTTGAGCTCTTTGGTGCCCGGACAGCTAAAGAATGAAGCTGTTTTTTACTTTGAATGGCCTGATTGATAGACTCGGCAGTGGCAAAGACCATCTGATGACCATCATCGTTGGCGGTTCTGTCCGCAAGTAATACTGTCCGAGTCTTTGTCCTGTGGGCGGCCCCCCCAGCATAAACTCCTTGCCCCATAATAGCTCCCATCCTTGGTAAAGACCTAATATATCTTGTTTCTTAGTTTACGATTATCCTTTCAGTGATTTAGCCAACCCAACTGCTATAAAGATGCAGCTTAGCTTCTCGTCGGAGCCGTGGTCTTTTTTTGTGAGCTATATTCGGCCCGTACTTCTTGGACCAAGATTGGTTGCTCTGCCACCTGTGTGACTTTTTCGGCATCTACTAAGAATTGCTGAACAGTTTCCTTACTGTAAGGATGTACTATCATTCCGTCCAGCAGCGTTGGGACCACCGTTACAATGTGGGCCCCTGCGTTGAGCCACTCGATGACGTTTAATACCTCTCTTGTTGAGCCCACGATAATTTTTGCCTTTAGCTTAAATTCATCAATGAGCTTTCTTGTCTTTTTGATTTCATCAATACAGTTGTACCCCATATTGTTTACTCTTCCACCAAACAGGGACACAAAGGTGGCGCCCGCTAATGCGGCCAGGAAACACTGCTGGGCACTCATCATTGCAGTCACATTGATACGAATATTATATCTTTCTTCTAAGGTATGAATGACCTCAAGGTTGTGCAGCTCACCGTTGGGGCCATGGATCGTTATTTTGACAACTATGTTGTCTGCCCAACTGGAGAATTCTCTTGCCTGTTCTATCATTTCGTCCTTTTCATTGGTGGTGACTTCTATAGAAAGAGGATAAGGGTGAATTATTTCTGCAATTTCCAATGTCCGTTTCCTGATTTGTCTGTCCCCACCTTTGACTCCATCTTTCAGAAGGATAGTTGGGTTGGTGGTTACCCCTCTTAGTATCCCCATCCTCATGAACTTTTCTATCTCTTTGACGTTCCCTGAATCAACGAATATAGCCATGCCAAGCCCCCTTTCTTATTTGACCGACTCCCACTTCATCTGGTTTGCCCTGATTTTGGGATGAGAAACAATAAGATGCCATAGGACTGCTTGAAACGACTCCGTATGTGGGGTCACTGTATCAGCAGATACGGTAGGAATTTGGATACAGGCATCAGCGACTTTTGCAGTGTAGCCTCCATCCCGTCCCACTATGCCAAAGATTCTGGCTTTTGCCTGCTTGGCGTATTTCAGAGCGTCTACAATATTCGTGCTTATATTTTTTTCTTCGCTGCCCCCGCCGACCGAGAAGACAAAGACCCCATCATTAGCAGTTAGCCTGCTGCTTCTTAGCCAGTCGAGGAAGATGCTTCGCCAGCCATCATCGTTGATTCTGGCAGTTAGCTCAGATACATTATCCGTAGGTGTGTATGCCTCGATGCCAGCAATCTTGCGGAAATCGTTTACAGCGTGTGTCGAATTTGCGGCTCCTCCTCCAATGCCAATGAAAAAAAGCCGACCTCCATTGTCTCTTAATTCGGCCAACAAATCTACCATCTGCTCAATTTTAGATGGCTCTATTTTTTCTACAATTTCTTTTACTTCTTTTAGGTATCTACTGATGTAGCCGTCCATAACTTTTGTAGTACTTTTTGTTCCTGACGCTCAATAATTCTAAGCGCGGATATCAAATTCCTTGCTCTAAAATTTGCCTGGACCTGGTTGTTGTAGGGGCACTGTAATAGAATTGTGGTGCAGCCTGCATTTCTGCCTGCTTCCATATCTTTCCACTGGTCCCCGATAAGAAAGGAACTAGCCAGGTCAATGTCCCACTTCTCGGCTGCTTCTAATAACATCCCATGTTTCGGTTTGCGGCAATTACAGTTGTCAATGTCATCGTGTGGACAAACAAAAATATCATCTACGGGCAGATTTTTTCTAATGAATTGGTGCATTGCTTCAACGACATCCCAACTAATCAAACCGCGCGCTATGTCAGGCTGGTTCGTAATTACGATATTTATAAAGCCAAATTGCCTGCACCTGGCCAGAAACCGTTCTATGTCATCAGACAGCTCAAGCTCAGCGATACTCCTGGGAGAAAAGGGCCTACCATCTTTCAAGATGACCTTGTTGATCACCCCGTCTCTATCCAAGAAAATCGCCCGCCTCATATTTTTACCACCTGCCCTTTCTCTGCGGATTCATATACGGCCTGAATCATGCGGTTAGCCTGATAGCCGTCCCACCCATTTCCAAGAGGCTGCCGCCCTTGTTCGATAGCTGCGACAAACTCCTTCCATTCTTCCTCCCACGAGATGTCAGGGCCTGGAAATTCAAATATCTGCTCATCGGGCGAGCCGCCTTCAGGTCTGCGCCTTCCGACTCGGAGCGTCTCAGTACCATAACTACCTCCCAAACCCTCGATGATCAGATACCCTTCACTGCCAAATACCTCGAATGAGAATATGTTCTTCCACTGGGTCCAGCTGGTGTGCATACTGGCCACAACACCATCGTGATTGCTGAAAAGCGCAAAGGCATTATCTTCAACCTGCATATCCCAGAAGTAGGTTCGCGTGTATCCGAAAGCCTCATTAAAATCACCCGCAAACCAACGAAATAAATCTACAATGTGTACACCCTGATCCAATAATTCACCGCCACCGCAGAGCTTTTTATCTGCCCGCCATTCCTTTTCATAACCGGGCCTACCGCCATGGCCATACCTGCTTCGCAGGAACAGGATTGTACCGATCCGCCCCTGCTGAACCAACTGGTGTGCCGTTGCAACAGCAGGATGGTGCCTGTGATTGAAGCCAGTTTTGAGGGTGGCACCGCTGCTCTGGGCTGCCTGCATAATAGCGTGAGACTCATCGAGATTACGTCCTAACGGCTTCTCACACAGCACGTGTTTGCCGGTTCTAAGAGCTTCAGTAGCCACCTGCGTCAGAGCGTTGTTGACCGTTGAGACAATCACAATGTCTACGCTGTCATCGCTGACAGCACGCTGCCAGTCGGTAGTCGCCTGGCTGTCATATTGTTTGGCCAGAACTTCGGCCTTTTGCCTATCAACATCGGCGATCCAGCACAACTCACAGCCGTTGGCACTATGCAAAGCTGCGGCCCGCTTGTTACCAATAAGGCCAGCACCAACTATAGCCACCCGATACCACACCGTATTCACGCCTTCTTTCTCAAGAAGAACTTCTCATCGATGCGACGCAAAGTTGCAAGGTCCTCATCAACCTTCAGCCTGTTAGCGAAGTCAGCGTCTTCCCAAGAATCCCAGGGTGCACTTATGAACTTTCCGGTAATTCCATCTGACTGGCCCGACAAAAGGAAAACGGTCAAGTTGGCAGCTATATCTGCAGAAACGCCTCCTTTATCAATCTGTTCAAGTGTCTTTTTGAGAAACTCCTCACCGGCTTTTTTCCCGGCCTTGATGGTTTCCTGGTGAAGCCTGGTTACGACGAAGCCAGGAGCCACGGCATTTACATCGATGCCATATTCCTTCAATTCTATGGCCATGTTCTCAGTCAGCCTTACGATGCCAGTCTTGCTGACCGAATATGCTGAGTAGTTCGGGAATGGACCGGCAGCACCACCGCCAGAGTAGTTTACAATCTTACCTTTGGCGGATTTCCTTAACAAGGGCACAAGGTAGTGACACATATAGAAAGTCCCAAGCAAATTGATTCTTATGGTATTGGCAAAATCAACAGGATCTATCTCGTCCAACTTGCCTATGGGCCCATAGATCCCTGCACAATTGACGAGCCCATCAACACAAACATGCTTTGCGCCGAGGGCAGTAGCTAATTCTTTCACCTGACCAGACTCGCCGACATCAACACAATAGTAGGTGTGGTTTTGGCCATTGTGCCGGATGGTACTGATGGCGTTTTTCAAATCGCCCTGGTGCCTTGCAATTAGCGTCAAGGACGCTCCTTCTTTAGCGCATCGCTGCGCGACCGCCAGCCCAATGCCCATGCTGCCGCCGGTTACAACTATTCTTTTGCCTTCCAACAGCAGCATTCTCTGCGGTTCCTAAGTCTGCCCAAGTCCAATTCCTGTATACTGAAAACCCTTTCGGGCTAAACCGGAATCAGCAAGAAAGTTCTTAGTATCAAAGAACTTAGCATCTTGCATCAGACGAGCTCCGTTTTGCCAGTCGTATTCTTTGAAATCGCTCCACTCAGTAAAGAGTACTGCCAGGTTACTTCCTGAGAGGGCCTCGTCAATTGAGGAGCACACAGCAAAACTGGACATGGCGTCCAGCTCGGTGTAATCGGCTTTCGGGTCGTACCCTCTTAATTTAGCACCTTCCCTACATAGTAGTTCTACAATCTCCAATGGCAGGCTTCTTCTCAGAGTGCTTGTCCCCGGCTTATATGTCAGACCCAGTGCAGAAATTGTCTTCCCGGACAGTTCTCCTCCTAAGATCTGCTTAATCTTGGCTATGATTACAGTCTTGCGATCGTAATTATAGCTTATGACGGACTCAAAAATATTTGCTCGCAGTCCATACACCTTATTAAGGTCGGCGAGGACCCGAAGGTCACGGCCGAGAGTTCCGCCGGAAAAACCAATGCCCGGCGAAAGATATGCACGTTGTCCAATACGTGGATCTGACTTGGCACCCCGGATCACATCCATAATGTTCGCGCCGGAAGCTTCACACAAATCGGCAAGGTGATTTGCAAAAGTAATAGATGTTGCCAAAAAGGCATTGATGGCATGCTTAACCATCTCCGCACTGGCTATATTCATTGGAATGACTTCACATCCGATGCTGTGGAACAGCGCCACCGCCTTAGAAAGCCCGACATCTGAATCCGCTCCCACAATTATCCGATCTGGTTTTAGATAACATTCGATTGCCTGGCCCAGTTTGAGATTCTCAGGCGAACAAACAAGTTCAAGAGTCTTTTTCCTTTTTCTCAGATCAGCTCTGAAGTGCCGGCAGGTTCCTATTGGTGTTTGTGAACTCACTATTACCGTGGCCCCATCCTTAAGGATATCGGTAAGAGCAGCAATTGCTTTTCTCAACGGAGCTAAATCACTCTCATCGTTCTCAAGTACAGGCGTATCATACGCGAGAAAAACATAATCGCAATCACCAAGGGTTTGGACGTCGCTGGTAAAACGAACTCTCTTGTTTTTGTGTGAGTTCTCCAGCGTTTCTTTCAGGTGGGGTTCGAAAATAGGGGGCTCATTTTGGTTTAGCTTCTTAATTAGGTCCTTTGAGTAATCAAAACCTATGACCTTAAAACCCAGTTTGGACCACGAGGCACTGAGCACACAACCCAAGTGCCACAAACCGAATACGCCGATGGTTTCGTTTCGCGCCGCGGTTGGGTGTCTCACGGTCTGACAGCGCTCTGGCATCCGGCCTTACCTCACACCGTCCATTAGATTGACAAGGACTTTTGTACCCTCGAAATCAAACCTGTAACGCATCTCGCGCAGTCCCAGTTCCCGCATTGCATCTCTGAATTTCGCGTGTGTGTTCTCGGTATAGAAAAGAAAAAATCCTCCACCACCGGCACCCGATATTTTCCCGCCCAAGGCGCCGTTTTCTTTGGCTATCTGGTAAATCTGATCGAAACGTGGATTTGACATCTTGGCGGATATCTTTTTCTTGTAGTGCCAGTGCTTATCAAACAACAGCCCAATATCGGTGATATTGCTGGTTTCCATCGCTTGCAGAATCGCGTAGCCGATCTCTTTAATATAGTGCATGCTGTTGAGCACCTGCTCGTTTTGCTGCCTCGCCCCTTGGCTCTGCTCAGAGAGTATTGTGTCGGCATTTCGGGAGGTATTGGTATAAAACATAAGCATATTACGATTCAAATCATCCAGAACAGTGTCGCTGACATGAGCCTTACGAACAGCGACCGTTCCATCGGTGGCAATATCCAATACGGTCAGCCCTCCAAATGCAGCCATATACTGGTCCTGCTTGCCAATGGGCTTATGCAAAATGTCTATCTCCAGATGACAGGCCTCCTCAGCCAAATCCTGCAAAGGAATATACTCGCGCTTAAGAGTATGCAGAGCGTTGAGAAGACCAACCGCGTAACAACTCGATGAGCCCAGTCCCGTGCCCGCAGGCACGTCAGCCATAGAGATTATCTCCAACGCATTTTCGATGCCAGCCATCGTCATCGCGCTTCTGGCGATCTCATGCTGCAGTTGGTCTCGATGGCCGACAATCTCGGTCTTGGTATACTTGACCCTGACTAAATCATCAACGATCGGCCTGTTGAGGTTGATAAACATATACTTATTTATTCCGGCGGCGCAAATGAATCCACCATATTTGGAATAATAAGACGGCAAGTCTGTGCCGCCACCGCCCAGCGTGATCCTAAATGGTGTTCGCGTGATTATCATATCTTACCGCCTGCTGCCCAAGGCTTTTTCATAAAGCTCGGGAGTATCAATCGCGATCAGGTCGGCATCCGCCACTAATCCAAAGAGGTTTTCTCCAGCGTCAATAGCTGCGGGGAAAACATCTTCGCCAAAATCGCAGAAACAATTCTGAGGGATATACCTTAAGATCGCTGGCTCAAGAACATATACGCCTGTATTGACCAGGTCACTTTGAACTTGCCCTGGATAAGGTTTTTCAACGAAATTCAATATCCTGCCCTGGCTGTCTAACAAAACAACTCCACTTTTTGAGACTTCTTCCGGCTTGCGGTACAAGCATACCGTCGCCAGACCGTGCTTAGCTTGGTGGAAGCTGATCAAATCTGCAAGATTAAAATCCGACAGCAGATTATCTCCGTAAACCACCAGAAACGCTCCGGAAGACTCGTCGCCCCAATACTCATTAGCTATCTTTCGCACGGCCCCGGCTGTGCCGAGCAGTTGGCTTTCATAAGAGTAGGTAATCTTGACACCAAAACGCTCGCCGCTACCGAAATAATCCCTTATGGCGTCCGGCAAATGATGCAGGTTTATGTACAGGTCGCTGATTCCATAGTCCCTGAGCCATTCTATGTTGTGCTCAAGGATAGGTTTACCCCCGACCTTTATCATCGGCTTGGGAACGGCGTCAACGATGCCCCGCAGCCTTTCGCCTTTGCCGGCAGCAAGAACGACAGCCCTCATGGCTACTTGATGTTTCCCCTATCGAACTCGGCTTTAATATAATCAATCATTCTTTCCAGCCCTTGCCTAATATCTGTTCGCGGCTGCCAGCCGAGTTGCCGAGCAGCTTTGATGTCAGCGAGGGTCTGCTGGGCTTCGCCCGACAAATCCGGCTCATGCACCGGCTCAATATGGATATCCAACAGATCAGCTATCATCTGGTAGATTTCATCTACGGAGTAATTCCTGCCAGAGCCAAGGTTAAAAACTTTACCATCGGTCCTTTCATCGGTCATGCACAGGATATGAAAGTCATTGACATCGTCAACATACACAAAATCCCGACGTTTTTTGCCGTCGCCGTAGATTATGGGTGGCTGGCCCTTCAACAAGCGAATTATGAACGAACTCATAACAGGAGGAATTGTCCTTCTGTAATCCTGCTGTGGTCCGTAAACACAAAAATAGCGTAAGGCAGTAAAATGCAAATCTGAGAATCTCTGATACGCCTGCGCAAACCATATCGCCGCGGCCTTACTGCCGGCATAAAAGCTCTCAGGCTTTATCTGGGTCTCAGGCGTAGGGAGCACCTTTGTGCCTTCGTACAACGCAGATGATTCAGCGTATATGACTTTCCTGATACCAGCTTGTCTCGCCGCCTCGAAGACATTTACGGTGCCAGTTATGTTAATATCCGCAGTCTCAACCGGGGCCGCCTGGCAGTCACTAATACAGTTCTTTGCTGCAAGGTGAAAGACGACATCAACTCCATCAAAAAGCGGATAAATTTCCTTCGAGCGAATATCCATTTCATGAAAGTCTACGCCTTCGGGTACTTGCTGCCGCACGCCGTAGGAAAGGTTGTCTATGCCTATAACCTGATGACCGCCAACATCGAGCAATCTTTCAGCTAAGTTGCTGCCGATGAACCCTGCCACGCCAGTGATCAAAACTTTCATTGGATTCAAAGCAGTATCAGGAACCTTTTTAGGAAATTCCGGTATAGTTGAGGTACCTTTTGACGTCTTTTATAAACTCAATGGGGCTGTGTAGATAAACCGTGGTCTTCGACAAGGCCTTTTTACAGATATTTGTCACACTATTATTATTGGCATCGAACGCCTCGGCAGCCTCATCGAGAACCTTCTGGAATCGGTCATCATCAACGGTTCCGGTAAAATTATTTGTTCGACTCTGATGACTGTAGCGATGCCAGTCCATATCCACAGTGACAAGGCCCCTCTGCAGCAACATCTGAAAAAGCTCCGTGCCAGGATACGGCGTGAAAATACTGAAGGTTGCGTAGTTGGGCTTGATTTTTCTCATAAACTCTATCGTCATCTTTATGTCGTCTAGAGTTTCTGTGGGCAATCCCACCATGAAAAAACCAGACCAGTAAAGTCCATATTTGCGGAGCAACATGGCTACATCTTGCATCTTCTCGACGGCAATTTCTTTTCTGATCAACCTGAGAATGCGTGGGCTGCCACTTTCAACGCCTATCTCCACATTATTACAGCCGGCCTGTTTCATCGACTTAATAACCTCTTCATCAAGCAAGTCGAATCTTGTGTTGCACCCCCAGTTAATCCCGAGCTTCTCATCAGATAGTACTTTGCACAACTTAATTACCCTTTTTTTGTTGAGAGTGAAGGAATCATCCCAGAACGTGAACTGCCGAGTGCCAAACGCCTCTATGACCGACCTTGTTTCAAGGAGAATATTAGCGATGCTTCTGTACCTTACCTTTCTCGTCCAAGTCAAATGTGAGGCGCAATAGGCACAATTAAAAGGACATCCTCTGCTGGTGATTAAATCTCCAAATGCCTCCGACCCGTACGACGGGCGATTCAGAAGGCAATCCCTGGCTGGAAATGGAATTTCATCCAGTTCGGGCAAGAGGTCCCTGATCCTATTATGAGTCATGCTGGAACCTTCTTTATAGGACAAGCCATTGACCTTCTGTAACGATCGCCCATCCTTTAGGGCTCTTAAGAGCTCAAGGAAGGTGAACTCGCCCTCGCCTCTGACGACATAATCAATATTGCTATCCGCCAGCACTTGGTGGGCAAGAGCCGTACAGTGGGGCCCACCTGCAACAACGATAATGTCTTTGTCAACAGACTTACATGTTCTCGCTATCATCTGTGCGGCTTTGAGCTTAACTGTTTTTACCGATATGCCCACAACATCAGGAACCTCAGAGGCGACAACGCTATTAACTTCAGCCCAGACAGGGTGGGAACGATCGCTGAGTGCGTTGCAGTAGCTGCCAGATTTTTCCAGCAGTTTAGAATACCGAAGATACTGCGGGGCAGTGTGAAAGTCGGCGTTGTAAATGCCAACCGCGAAGCCGTTGTTTTTCAGCACCGAAGCCACATATCCTAGCCCGAGCGGAAACCAGTCGCACTTAAAGCTACTGAACCTCTGAAAGGGCGGCTCTATCAAAAGAACCTTGTTAATTCTGCGCTTCATCTTGTCACCAGAGGTTATTGACGCTTTAGATGGACCGCCGCTACTTCGCAGTTTAATGACCCCAGTACTCTCCGGGTTTTGGCTGCTGAAACAAACGCCGGAAAAATCCAGTTGCCCACGCGCAATGCATGCACCCAAACACGAGGGGGAGAACGAAAAGAAGACCCGGCCGCGCATGTTTAATACTCAGATGAGCAGACACAACAAAGTCAGCGGCGAGATATACCGACGCCAAGCTTATAAAAAGCCAAAGAAAACCAACACTCAGCAGCGAAGCAATTGCCGAAACTACCAGAGCGGTGAGGAAAAACAGGGGAACCAATTGCCGCCAAGATGTAAATTTTCCTGTCTTGAGGAAATTCCCGGCTCTTGCGCCCCCATAGCGAAAATACAGCCTCCAGAGGTCTTTCAAGTTGTCCCTTGGGCAATAATAAGCCACGATGTCTTTATCTAAATAGACCTTCCCCCCCGCTTTCCTGATGCGGTAATTCATATCGGTGTCCTCTCCGATTACGGCTGAATCCTCGTCGAACAGGCCCACCTTATCAAAGGTCTCTCTTTTGAAGCACCCCAGGTAAACCGTATCGACATATCCGCTTTGTTTACCCAGTCTGAACTGAGCGTTGCCGATTCCGAAAAAATGGGACATTGCCAAACCAACGGCAAACTGAGTTTGAGAACTGTTGCCTCGGTTCTTTAATTTGTCAATTATCGGCTTTTGGACTCCACCGACATTGTCAGCCCCGGTCTCCAACAGAGTCCGAACGCACTTTTCGACGTAGTCGTGGGGAATGATGGTTCTTGCATCCACGCGGACGATTACCTCGCCGGTGGCGTGACGGATTCCCACGTTGAGTGCGGGTGATCTTTGTTTTTTCGGATTGTCCAGTAGTCTCACGGTTGGATGGCCGTTTCCGCAGATGAATGCCTGCACGATCTCCCGCGTCCCATCTTCGCTCATACCATCAATAGCCAGAACCTCGAATCTATCCGAGGGGTAAGTCTGGTCGAGCAGTCTTTGAAGGCATTCGCGGATAGAGTTTTGTTCATTTCTTACGGGGACAATAACCGAAACAAAGGGTAACTGTCGGCCTCGTATATTCTCTCGAACCATTAGTCTAACATCGAGAACCAGCAAGAGTCGCCTTGCCCTTGTGCGACAAGAGATAGTGCTGCAATACAACGGCAACAATCAATATCCAGAAAAACCGGCCCTCTGAATGTATCCCCCTTATGCTAAACAGCAGAGTCGCAAAGACGATGGCAGCCAATTGAACGTCAACAATCCTTCTTTTGCACGAAGCTTTCAAAAACAAAAAGCTGGAAATGAAACCCAGCACATAGGATATGATTATTACTCCGGGCGTGCCGAAATCGGCGTAATAGTACGCCAGGTGCGTTGATGTGTTAACGAGCAGAACAGAACTAATGTCGGCGTAATACAACTCTGTATTTTGTGGCTCAAGAAAACCCTTGCCAAAAAGCCCCGCCAGATCATTTGCCAGTTGCAGCAACCCGCCAAATGTGTGCAAACCGAATGGTCCTGTGGGAAAAGGATGTTCTACAAAATAGCCGGTCGAAGAGATATCTGCAACTATGTACTGAAAGGTGTCAACGGTAAGACCCCGGCCAAAACTTATCGGGTCTCGCGCGCGCAAGTAGTAAATCACATTTATCATGCACGCAAATAATACCGCAGAGGTAGCAATAATGAGAGGGTGCTTTGCTTTGACGCTGTTTCCCAATGCGGCATTGTAGGTAAGAAATACAACACTAACAAGGAACAAAAACAGGTTAAAGCTCCAACCGCGCCCTCCAACTGAGGCGTCGGTTAAGAACACCATGAGAAAAACAAACACAATCCAGATTTTGAACTTCCGGTTTCTATGTAGGACAACGAGGATTCCAAGGTCCAACATTATCAGGTAAGCTGTGAAGGTAGAGATGAAATCGAGATGAAGTGGGGGGGTGAGCAATCCCCTCACGTAGTCCCATCGGATCTGGTACAGGTTGGCGAAGGGATTACCATATCTGCGAACTAATATCAAGTATTTCCAAACAATGCTTGCCACGAAAAGAGGCATCAATACTAAGACTACGTGATAGAGGAAGCGCAGGTCTGCATCTTTTATCCGTGTGGTTTGCTTTGCTATAGGGACCCTGGCCGGTACAGCTCCCATAACACAGCCCAGGAAAAAGAAGACAAAGCTCAAAACAAATAGCAACTCAGCAGCTTCGTTAATGGGCCTGAAGAAATCCCAAAAAACCTGATCAAGCTCGTACAATAAAAATACAACAGACCAAAGCCCGAAGAATACAAGCGCTGGGTTGAAAAACCTCTTGTACAAACAACGCGAAAGCACAACAGAAATCATTAGTAGAATAAAACAGACAGCCAAAACCATACGGCAAATCGCTCAGTTTTCTGAGTAAAAGACAGCCCGAACAGCAAACGGCTGGGCGTTGTCTTTTCCCATCAAGCTCGTTTTAGGGTTTCTTAAACCAGAAAAGACCACATCCGTAGTTGCACGAATCCAGGTCGCCTATTCCGATATTAACCCTAAAATTGATTTCGTCGTCGATGCCGGAGAACTCGACAAGTGTCAATCCGGAGAAATACTCCAAAATCTGGTCAGTTCTATGGATACGATGAGCGTTAAAGCACAACCTGGGCTTACCAATAGGGAGGGAAAAAAACAAATTTCCCCCCGGCGAGAGAACCCTTGATAGCTCCTGCGCAGCCTTCTTTGTTCCCGCTGGATCAAGCGGGTCCCCGTACCGGCCCAGTCCGATATGCTCAGCCACGTGCAAACAGGATAACGAGCGGATCGTGCCAGAGGCGTATGGGATTTGCAGTATGCTGCCCTTTTTCGACTCCAGATTCTGTAGGTTTGCCAGCAAGGGTCTGATATCGATCATTGTGACTCTGGTAATAGCTGTCAAGAAACCGACAAAATCTATTCGAGAACCAACATCAACATGATGTTTGCACCCGGATTCGTATATACGTCTGAAGGCCCAAATGTCCTGATAAAAATAATGTCTATCGAAGTGTGTGAATTCAGTTTTGTCATGCAAACAAGGGTAAGCGTTGGCAATTTTTATTTCTTCAGCACCCGGAGCTCTGCCATATCGCAGCCAGTCCTGGAAAAACCACGTGAACCCACATAGCCCTCGAACCGCTCTGATCGGGTCGGCTACTTGAGAGCTCCATTGGTAAAACCAGAACAGGAGATCCTTTGCTCTGCTATCAAATTTTCTCATAGCCTGCGTGCTGATTTCTCGTCCAGAACGAGACAAGTACACAAGGTGGAACAGCAAGCAGCGCCAGCCCTGTCAGACGAGCCAATAAACCAAATGAGCCAAATTGGTTAAGCGCGCACCAGAATTCTTTTCGCTTTCTGGCTATCAGATACGCGATGGTCAATTTAAATCTGAGCTTTTGGAGTATCTTATCTGCATTCTAACGAGCTTTTTCTTCTTGGCTAAATCCGGAAAACAAATTCTCAAAGACCTTCAAAATGCTTTCTTTCATAATCCACTGTATATCCCACTGGGTGTGGCTGCCAGGTCGAATATTGACAACAATCAGGTATGCACCGTGAAAAAAGAGTAGCGCTGACGCAATTTCCATAGCTTGATGAGGGAGACTCGAAGAAGGGTTGAAGGGATCAAAAAAGTAACCCCAGCAAACATATAGACGATAGGAATCGGCCAGACATCTTTAATTGTTCTGAGGAAATCACCCTTTTGTTTGTTGACCAAATAGGCAACAGCCAGTTTGATCCTATGCATCTTCAACACTTTCTCTGCCTGGCATCTTGTCTTCTCTCGCTCGGTAAATTCAGAGAACAGATTCTCGAGCACATTCAATGTTCTCTGTTTCATCAACCACTGTATATTCCATTGTGTGTGGCTATCAGGCCTTATCTCAACGACAACAAGATCTTCATCTAGCCAGCCAAAACTGTGGCCTGCTCGTGATACTATTAGATAGAACTCCCAATCCTCATTGCACCTTCCCTCAGCACCTTCGGGAAACAGAAGACCATTCCGTAGAACATCTTTTGAAAGCATTAACGTATTAGGATTAATCAAACAACCGCGGAGAAGATCAAGAAAGATGTCCCCGGAAGGATACTGACACCTTTTCTTCTTCAACAGCCGGTGTGGCTTGTTTGAATAGAAATTTAAAGCATTGCAATACACGAGGCCATACTGTGGATGTTTTTGAAGATACTCGACTTCTTTGGCAACTTTTTCAGGCAGATAATAATCATCGGCATCAAGAAAGGTTACGTAGTTGCCTCTGGCTTGCTTTATCCCTGTATTGCGGGCCGGACCTTGACCTCGATTCTGTTGATAGACATATACAAGCCTGGGGTCTTTGTGAGATTTCACCTTTTCGGCCGTACTGTCTGTTGAGCCATCGTCAACAACAATGACTTCGATATTGCTGTACGTCTGATTGAAGGCACTTTGCAACGACCTCTCTATGAAGCGCTCGGCATTATACGCGGGGATTATGATAGATACAAGAGGCTGATTCACAATCAGGGCACCCGAAACACGATATCTTCTGCCTCGTCACGACCGATTTTTCGCAAGTCAAATTTTCGGTGAGGATTCCAGATGGAGAACGATTCGTAGCCATAGCGACCGAGGAATAACTGGATATCGTCCGGGCCGAAACCGGTCAATTTGAAAGCACGGGGAGCGATTTCCACGATCAAGGCGGGACGGCTTGGCGTGGAATTCAGATATTTTTCCAGACCTATCACGGTGAAATATTCGTATCCTTCAACATCGATTTTAATAAGTGTAGGGTAAATCCTATGTTCAAACAGATACTCGTCCAGGCGCTGTACCGAGATTTCAATACGTTCTCGAGGAATATGACAAGGAATAAATCCTTCAACCATTGAGCTACCCCCACTATGCGGTGGCGTAACAAAATCAATTGCTTTCCTTTCATTTTTATGTCCGGCGGCAGCCTTGACGAAACAAAATGAATAATCCGGGTTCAGGGTGGCAAGACGCGTCAGCTTTTCATAATAAATCGGAATAGGTTCAAAGGCATGAACCTGCCCTGAGGGCCCGACGAGAGAGGCGCCGACCGCCGAAAGGTACCCCACATTGGCACCAACATCTACAAAAACATCGCCCGGCTTTAAAAGAGCTTTCATGGCTTCAATAGCGGAAATTTGATAGGTCTGGGTTACCAACTGATGGGTAAAGTCATTGTTGCCAAGGAATGAAAAGTCCACTTCAAACCGTACCTGTCCAATGGAAATCAGAGCAGTTTCTTTTCGCGTTTTTTTCCACTCTTTTGTCTGTCGCTGAAGATGAGAACGAACATATTTCGCAAATAGAGGCGGACTTTGAAAAGCGAGGTTAAGTGCTTTAAGGGTCTTTTGGGTTAGTCTCATGATCAATGCGAAATGAACGATTCAATGCAGTATTTAACTCGGGCATGGTAGGTATGGTCTCTTAAGGCCCGGCAGATGCCATTTTGCCGGATGCGCTCTCGCTCGGCATCATGTGTCAGGTAATAGTCGATTTTCTCAAACCACTTTTGTGCATTAAGTCCGGCCATAACTACTTCATCTTCTGCGAAGTATCTTCGCAGAGCAGGCACATAATCACATATCTGAAAACCACCGCAGGCAGGAATCTTAAAAGCCCTCTGGTTCACAATGTAATGAGGCTGGCTGCCGTCAGGCTCTCTTTCGTGGAAATTCAGACAGATCTTTGCTGAGGAATACAATTGGTTTTCCTCTCCTGATGGAATTACTATTCTGAGTTTATTAAAGAAATCCGAACCTGCCTTGAATTTCACTTTCCGGCACAACTTTTGGCCCGCGCGAAGCAGATTATCTCTAATAGTCCAATAAGGGCCAAAGATTCCGACCTTATATCTTTTACGCAAAGGAAGGAGAACGTTGTCGAAAAACCATTTCTTCTTAGGCAACATAGCTCCGAGATAGACAATATCATATTGATACTTCTCTACCGGCTGGGTGGGAAAATGTAACAGCTTATTGGCAGCGTTAGGGATCAAATAATACCTTCTGCCGGTAGTTTTTTCAAATTCAGCCATCGACTCCGGCTCTCTTTCGCCGAAGTAAACATCTGCCACATCATATTGCCTTATTATTTGCACTTCTTCAGTCCGCAAAGGCCAGTAGACCGTCAGAAAAACCTTTGTCCCGCGCCGGCGAACCCACGTCAAGAACTTGTGGTGCCGAGTAACCATATCAGCTAAATTGGTGACAAATAGAATGTCCGGCTGGACTGCCTGAACCTTATTGCGGAAATCATCGTAGTCTGTCAGCTCGAAGAACTCGTGCCCGCAATCCTCAAATGCATACTTCCAGCCCTCATATATCCAGCGGTCAGCGCCGGTCGTCTTAAGGTGTGGAATGTAGTAAAGGACTTTCATCCCATCATCTGTTCGCAGTGAAACACGCACGTACGGTGAGCCAATCACCGAGTTCAAATCCGTCGAAGATAGGATCGATAAGGAAATTTATAAGTGACAATGGTTTTTCGAAAATGGAAAAAGTGTCAGTAGGTTTTCCCAGCTTATATGCGAAGCTCGAGGTAATACTTCCCAAGGTATGCACATAGGCAATGTCTTGGACCCTAAAGCCATGCTGATGAAGCAGAGATGAAATATTTTCTCTGTTATAGGTGAACAGATGCCGTGGAACTTCAAGGGCAAACCAGTGCTGCTTGAACAACTTGAAGGCGAGGCTATTAGCGCTGGGAACTACCAGAATTAATTCCCCATTCGGTTTTAGAGTACCCTTAATCTTACGAAATGCCACGTGAGGGTCCCTCAAGTGTTCGAACACGTTATTCAGATAAACTGCATCAAAATGGGCGGCAGGCAGATTAGCCTTTTCTAAGCTGGAAACATATATCTTGCATCCTTTGCCCTGGGCGCTTTTCGCAGCTTTAGGGTTCATTTCCAAACCTTCTACACGCCACCCCAGTTTTTCAAAAGTTGGGATTCTATTTCCTACTCCGCATCCCACGTCCAACAATTTTCCTTTTGGCCTCCACTGAGGTAGATGCGATAATCTGAAATAGAAGGGAAATAAGCAGATTCCTAAGAAACGGCGAGGCTTGCCATAGCCAAAGTACTGCCGGGCTACTATCCTTATCAATGCGTGTTTTACAGAGTCCCTGCGTGCATGGTGCTGGTTCACATAATAAATATCGGGATAATGAGCCTCAAGTTCTTCCGGCGAGGGTTGGGGATCGACAAATATTAGTCCACAATGCGAACATTGCTTTAACGTAAATTCTCCTGGAACTTCAGTGTGAAGCCTGTCAGACAGTCGCGTAAACAAAAGTTCCGCCGAGTTATTGCAAATAGTACAAGCCGTTTCCTCAGCAGCGATTATTGTTCCAGGCGATAAAGTGGTCTGGTTTTGCCTTGGAAAAGGGCGTTTTTGAGGCCACATATCATGTAGCTTATTTTTCGGGACTCGGTCTTCTGGAGGCTTTATTCGTGAGAAATTACAAGGCTTAAATAGAGCATCGTATGCACCGCAGCACATCGAACAAAACTTGGGGCTTATATCATCTTCAAACAATATGATCTTAACCATGGTCTTCAGATTGTTGACAGACGCAGAGAAAAACCAGGCAGGTTCGTGCCATAGGTACAATTTGGCGAGGTGCACGAAGTTTCTTCCTCGGTAATAATAGCGCCAAGGAGGATGGTTGTCCAGCAGTACGGTTTTGCCAAAGAGATTACGTTCCTGGCCACTGCCACTCATATGAGTCATCAAGGGCTTGCAGGAAAGCAATATTTTATATCCGTATTTACGCAGCCGGAGACAATATTCAAGGTCAACTCCTTCGATAAAGAAATCATCCTGGAATGGACCTATCTGTTGGTAAGCGTAATTGGATAGAAGGCTGCCCGATGTTATGACGGTTTTAGCCTGGACAAAGCCATTACATCCGTCCTTACAATTGGCGAGAATTCGGCCTGAACGGGCTGTCCTTGCATTAGCGGCTATAATTCCAAGCTGTTGCCTGTGATGATAGCGCTGGTAAATTCTCGATAATTCACGAACGATATTGTCATCCACTGTAGCATCATCATCCAAGGTTAACGTCCAAAAGCAGCCTAATTCAATAGATCTGCGCAGGCCCTGGTTTAGAGCAAAACCAATACCCATGTTGCACTGGTTTTGTATAAGTTCCAATTTTGCCGACACCAGAGCTTTGATGGCCTGCTGCGCAGCAAAGCAGGAGCCATTATCTACAATGATGACATAAGCTACCTGGTCTATTAAATGACTTACTCTGCTATCAAAATCCGAGTCCGGGTTGTAGGTGACTATCACCGCTGCAATATTCTCAACACTGGGTTGGGCAGTTTCGTTATTAGCAGCTTCGTACATACTCTTGCCGGCGTTCCATTGTTTGGTTTTTCACTCGAAAGTTCAGTGCAAAACGTCAGAAACCAAACCTCGACTCATTCTGGTCAAGCCTGCGAACAAAAGTGCATAGATCAGTGTCGCCACCAACAAAGAAACGAATAGGTTCACGTTGGCCATCGCAGATGCGCCCCACCACATCAAAAGACCCGAAATAATGGCGGCTAAAAAAACAAGAATGAAACCGGACTCTATCGGCTTGATAATAGTGTACTTTGAGCAGAGAAATAAATACTGGCAGAGAATCACAGAATGAGTTATTACCGAGGCAATCGCAGCGCCATTAATTCCGAATCTGGGAATCAGAAAGAGGTTTAGGATGACATTTATGATGGCAGCACTCAGAAAGGTGTAAAAGATCCTTTTCTGTTGGCCGGAGATCAACAAGATATGATAGTATACATTATGTATAGAAACGAGCACCGCCATCATTATCAACAGCTTCAATGCCGTACTCGCAGGCAAAAAGTCCGCAGAGAAAACAGCCAGAACAATCCTATCTGCCTCTGCCAACACCACAAATAACAGCAGCACCGAAAGAAATATTGTCCCCTTCATCCAGGCTTTATAATACCTGTTGAACCTTTCATTTGATTCGCGCAGAATAGAAATAAGCGTCGGAAAAAGGGCGGCTGTAATAAGCCCCATGGGAAGAAGAACCAACTTATTTATTTTGAGCATCGCGTTGTATAAGCCTGTCTCTTTTACCATCCCGAAGTAACCCAACAAGACAGAATCCGTATAGGTTGTGATGTCACCTGCTCCTTTGGCTAATGCAAGATACAAGCCGATTGAAAAAAACTTTTTCCAGACAGACGTATTGAACGCGGGACACAGGACTACCGAGTAATCACACTTGAGAAAAAAGATGACAACGGCTAAAAGTGTGCAGACGGTAGATGCCATGTATGCAAGGCTTAAGTTGAGTATGGAAGGCTTAAAGCATATCACTGCCACGACCGAAGCGCATAAAAGACAAACCTGTAGGACTCTGAACGCCGCCTCGATTTCCATCTGCTGGCGGGCTCTAAAAAAGGCGTAAAAAAGATAAACGCCCTCCAATGACAAGCCATAGACGCAGAGCACCATAATTATCTTGTGAATTAATCTATCATCGCTGATAAAATAAGAAAGACCGACAATCAATAGAACTACTCCCACGCTAAGTAAAGTCTTTAGTGTGAGAATGTCTGGGAAGTGCCTTTCTTCCTCGGGCAGTCCTGCAAATTCTCTTGTCACTGCAGTAGAAAGCCCGAAGTCAAAGAGCGTGGAAAACAGAAAGACAAAAGACAAGGCAAACGCGAACTTCCCATACTCTGTCGGCCCAAAGACCCTTATAGCATAAACCGCCAAAAACACATTGAATAAGACGGTCAGCCCTTCAGCTACTGACAGCCAGAAAGTGTTCTTAAGAATAACCTGTTTGTGGCTCCTATTCTGAAAAAGCAAGCCAAACAAATCAAGCTGCCTTTTGCCAATACAGTTCCTGCTAAAATTCAGTAAGGACATCTTACACTCATCTACAAACTGTGATACTGCCGGACGTGACGCTGACCCTGGCGGACTTCAGGGCGTGTTACTTCAGCTTTGTTCTGAAAAATATTTTGCAGCCGCTCATTGACTTTCCGGATACCTAACTTTAGGCTGATTCTGGGCTTCCAGTAATTCAAAATAAAGGGATCGGGTTCGTTCCTCTTGTCTTTTTGTACGTCATCGACTGAATCCGCCGGGACAACTATTGTTCCGGGGTACAAGTCAGCTACACACTTTGCGACATCGAGAATGCTATGCCACTTGAAACTTGTGACATGTAGCTCTTTTTCACGAGGTATTTCACTGTACTTTTGCGAAAGAAGCGTCAAACACTCATTACAATCATCAACATAAAGAAACTGCCGCTGCTCTGTGCCGTCCGTCAGCATATTGATTATCCTATTGCTGCGAGCCTTAATTATGAAATCTGTTATCACATGAGCTCTTTGCAGGTCGTTTTCAACTCCATAAACGTTCCAAAATTTCACAATTAGGCCACCTAGCGCCTTGGTGTAAAGTTCTCCAACGGCCTTGAGAATACCGTAAGGTGAGTAGTTCATATTTGACATCTGACTCGAGGCAAATATGAATGGTGTTTTGAACTTCCTGAGAATAGAAAAAGTATTTTCCATTATTTTCACATTATTTGAAACGAAATCAAAGCCATGCTGGTACTCTCGAAGATAACGTGAACCACCAACATCAAATGCCAGGAACATTACAAAATCCACCTGACTGACTCTTTCAATTAATAGAGGATTGTCAGGCAATCTGAGGTCTTCATCTTCCGAACTCACGATGTCAAAACCCAGAGCCTGGTGCCCATGCTGCTCAAGATAACTGACAAGTGCGCTTCCTATCTGGCCTGCTGATCCCAGCACCAAGTATTTCATTCTAACACGCTCCTCATCTGTAGCTAATCACCTGCTCAATATAGTCAACGAATTTCTTTGCTATGACGTCCCATGAATTCTTTTTTGCAACGGCTACAGCGTTTGTGGCCATGATGCTTTTTTCTTGTTCTGACAATGAAAGGAACTGGCTCATTTTTGCGCTCAAAGAAGCTGGGCTATCGGGTTCAGCTATCAAACCGAACTTATTATCTCTTACGATTCTTGCCATTTCTGAGACGTTGGATACTATAACGGGCTTACCATAAGTGCAGGCGCCCTTGATAAGCGGTCCACTACCGCCGGTGTACATTCTGGAATAGGGAAAGACAACCGCGTCACAACCGCAATAGTAATAAGGTAACTGGTCATCTGGGATATACTCGAGCCGTAAAATAATCTTTTTGCTCACGTTAAAATGCTGAACCATGTTTATTATTTCCGATTGCTTGTAGCCAAATGGAGCGCCTGCAATCACAAGTATGAATTCCTCTTGCTTAAGCTTGGAGACCGCCTCGATAAGATATTCTATTCCCTTATCTTTCCTCAACATGCCGAAAAATAAGAAAACCGGACCATTATAGTTTATTTCTAACATTTTTCGTGCTGACGACCTATCCAATAAATTTTTCGGCTGCTCCCCGCCGTCAGGGATTACTTCTATGGGAAATGGCTTTTTTATACTTAGCTGTGAACGAAGCCTCTGTTTGTGATATTTGCCCAAGACGATGAAACCTTTAACCTCCACACCTATGACTCTCTTAAAAACTTCACGTTGCAGCACCTTATATAACTTCTTAAAGTACGTCCCCGGGTACGTATCAAAGGTAAAGTTAGCAGCTTGTACGTGCCAAAAAATAGGAGGAACCCAGGCGGAAGATTTTTTTATAATCAGCGCTGTGGTCATATATTCTGCATCTGTCAGAAAGATCGCATCAAATTTCTCGTTTTTGCAGAATTCTAAAGCTCTCTTAACGACGCCGTAGGTGTTTCTAAAATACCCGTACCAGTAGTACCATGACCGCGTATTAACGCATTTATCGAACTTATCAAATGCAAATTCCCCATTACCAGCCTGGACAACCCTGAAGGATGGCGGTCCATCGATATATCTATCGAGATCTATTTTATTGGTAAAAAGACATATATTATGACCCGTTTTGCCCAATGCCTGGCATAGCCTGGTTGTCCATAAGCCATAGTGGCCCCTTTTATCGCAGGTAGGCTGTATGATCAGAATGCGCATAATACAGAAGTTTTACGATGGATTAGCCAGACGAACAAAGTACGATGCTTTAGGCGTCTTCCTCTTAAATTTTGGCTACTACGAGAGTATGCCAGCCGAAGTGCCGCTCAAGCCAACGGAACAAGGACGCCGGCATCCAGTCGAAATACCAGACCCTTTGATATCCATAATTGATATATTTATCGATAATGTAAGGGAAGATGTGGTCTTTGGAGATTTTTATAATCTGATAGTCTTTCATCAAATGGCGGATTTGGCCAAAAGAGTAATAATATGTCACCGGACAACCGGTCTGCGCCTCAGAGTATGTTCTTACCAGCTTATTGGCATTCCAAAAGGCACCCTTTCCATACCTGGCGATAATCCAGAAAACCTTCCAGCTCCACTTGGAATAGAGCATGATTCTTAGCTCAGTATTCTGGTTACAGTATTTCTTTATCTGTTCAAAAACCTTCTCCGGATGCGGCGTATGATGAATAACGCCGAATGAGTAAATCAGGTCATATTTTTGAACAGGCAAAAAAGCACCGATCTCCTCTGCATTGCCAAGGTAAAAATGTGCCTTAAGGCCATAGACCGCGAATCTCTTTTTGCATATTTTCAGACTTTCATCTGAAAGCTCAACAACCGTCAGATCAGCACCAGCTCTGGCAAAGTTGACCGAGTCGGTGCCGATGCCGCAGCCGATCTCAAGGACTTTCTTGCCTTTCCACCGCTCAAATTGCGCAAAAGACGGAATATGTGGCTCAACAAAGTACTTGCGAGCCTCGACCTGGTCAAAATACTCGCGGGTTCCGACAGGCTTAGCCGAATGTCTGATATTACAGGGACGCTGGTTCCAAAAGCTGCGGACCCGTTCTATTGTGCTCGTACTGTTCATTTTGAGCTCTACCGAGCGAGATATACCTTATACCGTTACCCAGCTTTGAGGGCTCAAGCATCCTCCAGCAATCTATAATCGTCGTAGGATTATGACAGATATAACTATCATCGATTGACTGGAATTCGTGCACCTGAGTAGTTATTACGCAAACTGATGCGTATTTGAAGCAATCCTTTACAGATGATGCGTAAAGAATGTCACTGCCGAAATTTGCCCTGGCGCTTTCCATTGCCAGTGGATCATAAACTATCACTTCCACACTGTTTTTCAAAAGCTCCTCAATAAGCCTTACGGCGGGAGATTCCTCAATTACTGGCGTGTTGGGCTTATAAGCCAGACCCAGGACAGCGACTCTGCTATGGTTGGTAGCATAAACTGACTCCAGCACACGATTAACCAGATGCTTTGTCTGAAACTCGTTCACCGCATCGGTTGTCTTGGCGAGCATAGCCTCTACACCATAGCCTTGCGCAAAAGCCACAAAGGCACGGTTGTCCCTCGGAAAACATGGTCCGCCATAACTGAGACCGCCCTTGAGATAATAGGGAGAAACCCTCTTATCGGCACCCAATGCGCGTGTTATGTCATCCACATCCGCACCAGGTATCTTTTCGCAGATATCCGCGAGCGTATTGGCAAAGCTTATTTTCATCGTTACATATGAGTTAAGACTTATTTTCGCAATCTCTGCGCTTATTATCGACATCCTGGCGATATACGGCTTGCTCTCACATACGACTCTATAAATCGCCTCAAGTTTGTCTCCTGCACTTTTGTTGCTTTGGCCAATCAACACAAGGTCCGGACTTAGAAAGTCATTTATGACACTTCCCAGTGCAATAAACTCAGGGTTATAGCAAACTTCGAAATCCTTATGCAGTTGTCTACCTGCTACCGACTCTATTAGAGGAATAAGGCGTTGTTCTGTCGTTCCAGGAGAAACCGTTGAGGTCACTACAAATAGGTGACAGGCTTTTTCTAAATTTCTCAACGCTGCTGCCAGATGTCTGAGAGCATCCTGGAGATATTCGTCTGAGAAGTGACCTTCTGCTGTGCTGGGCGTCGGCACGATTAGGAAAGTTATATCCGATTGTTCTATTGCGCGCCTGTAATCTTGTGTCGCTTTCAATCTTCGCTTAGAAGCTCGGACTAAGTCCTGCAATCTTGGCTCACAAACCGGAGCCTTGCCATTGTTTATGGCGTCCACAGAATCTTTGTTGACATCTACCCCAATAACCTCAAAACCCTTTGAAGCAAAATACGCAGCGGTGCAAGCACCGAGCTTTCCCAAACCTACAACTGATAGTCTGAACATGATGAAATCCCCCCATTTTTCTGTAAAGTGCGATGTCTTGTATATTATGCATAGATGGTAAGCCTAAAAATCAGGTATTCTTATCTAATTTTCGCCAATACAAGGGTGTGCCAACCAAAGTGCCGCTCAAGCCAACGGAACAATGACGCCGGCATCCAGTCGAAATACCAGACCCGTTGATATCCATAATTGATATATTTATCGATAATGTAGGGGAAGATGTGGTCTTTGGAGATTTTTATAATCTGATAGTCTTTCATCAAATGGCGGATTTGGCCAAACGAATAATAATGTGTCACCGGGTTGCCAATTTGCGCCTGAGAGTATCTTTTGACAAGCTCCCCCGCCTTCCAAAAGGCACCCTTTCCATACCTGGCGATAATCCAGAAAACCTTCCAGCTCCACTTCGAATAAAGCATGATTCTCAACTCGGTATTCTGGTTACAGTATTTCTTTATCTGTTCAAAAATTTTCTCCGGATGCGGCGTATGATGAATAACGCCGAATGAATAAATCAGGTCATATTTTTGAACAGGCAAAAAAGCACTGATCTCCTCTGCATTGCCAAGGTAAAAATGTGCCTTAAGGCCGTAAACCGCGAACCTCTTTTTGCATACTTTGAGACTTTCATCTGAAAGCTCAACAACCGTCAGATCAGCACCAGCCCTGGCAAAGTTGACCGAGTCGGTGCCGATGCCGCAGCCGATCTCAAGGACTTTCTTGCCTTTCCACCTTTCAAATTGCGCAAAAGACGGGATATGTGGCTCAACAAAGTACTTGCGAGCCTCGACCTGGTCAAAATACTCACGAGTTCCGACAGGCTTGAGAGAATGTCTGATATTACAAGGACGCCGGTTCCAAAAACTGCGGACATGCTCTATCGTACCGATATCGTTCACTTTTGAGCCTTGCCCAATGGCAGGTACTTCACACCTGCACCTAACTTCGCCGGGTCAAGCATCCTCCAGCAGTCGATGATGGTGGTAGGATTATGACAAATATGACTGGCATTAATCGACCGGAATTGCTCCGCCTGGGTTGTAATTACACAAACAGATGCGTTTGCCAGACATTCTTTGACAGAAGATGCATACAAAACTTTGTCACCAAAATACGCCCGTGCATTTTCCATTGCCAGTGGATCATAAACTACCACTTCCACACCGTTTTTCAAAAGCTCCTCAATAAGCCTTATGGCGGCAGATTCCTCAATTACTGGCGTGTTGGGCTTGTAAGCCAGACCCAGAACAGCAACTGTATTATGGTCAGTGCCAGAAATACACCCCATAATGTGCTGAAGAAGATGCTGATTGTGCAACTCGTTTACAGCGTCAGTGGTCTTTGCAAGCTTCGCGTCTATCCCGAACTTTTGGGCAAAAGCAGCAAAAGCACGGTTATCTCTTGGAAAACATGGTCCACCGTAACTGAGACCGCCCTTGAGATAATAGGGAGAAACCCTCTTATCGGCACCCAACGCACGTGTTATGTCATCCACATCCGCACCAGGTATCCTCTCGCATATCTGTGCAAGGGTGTTTGCAAAGCTTATCTTCATAGTGATGTACGAGTTAAGGCTTATTTTCGCAATCTCTGCGCTTACTATTGACATCCTGGCAACATAGGGATTATTCTCGCACACGGTTCTGTAGATGGCCTCAAGTTTATCCCCGGCTCTTTTGCTACTCTGGCCAATCAAGACCACATCGGGATTTAGAAAATCATTTATAACACTGCCCAGAGCGATGAATTCAGGGTTATAGCATACACCAAAATCCTTGTTCAATTTTTCCCCAGAAACAGATTCTATCAAAGGTATTAAACTGTCTTGTATGGTTCCGGGAGAAACGGTGGAGTGAACCGCGAATAGGTGAAATTTCTTGTTGATTCGTTTCAAACCTGAGGCAAGATGACCGAGGGCATCCCGCAAATACTCATCTGAGAAATGTCCATCCTGTTTGCTCGGTGTAGGGACTATCAGAAAAGTCACATCAGATTCACGGATTACATCCTCATAGTTCTGCGTGACTCGTATTCTCGGCCGGGCATGGCTAATCAACTCCTGCAGCCTCGGTTCCCAGACTGGAGCCTTACCGTTATTTATGGCGTCAACAAGATCTTTATTTACGTCGGTGCCAAGCACCTTAAAACCTCTATAGGCAAAACATGCTAATGCGCAGACACCGAGCTTTCCCAAACCCACAACTGAGAGCTTAGTCATCGTGAAACCTCCATGTTTGCGTTACTTGGACACCACGGGCTTTTCGGCACGTGCCGCGCGCGACCTCCCGCTTATGGAATGCACAGCGACCGGTGTGGCTTTTCGCACTTGCGTCTCTATCCATCGGTAAGTCCTTTCCAGCCCCTTCCAAAGCGGCATGCTGGGCTTCCAGCCAAGCTCTTGACTGATGAGCCTATTGTCAGAGTTTCTACCTCTGACGCCCAAGGGGCCATATACGTGTTTTATGGTTAAAGCCTTGCCGGCAATATCCATAATCATTTCAGCAAGACCGTTTATGGTTATCATCTCTTCTGAGCCAATATTAACCGGGCCAAAGAAATCTGAATCCATCAATCTGCGGACGCCTTCAAGACATTCGTCTATATACAGAAACGACCGCGTCTGCTTGCCGTCGCCCCAGATCTCGATTGCTCCTCCATCCTCGGCTTCTGCGACCTTCCGACAGAGCGCCGCCGGAGCTTTTTCTCGGCCATTGTTCCACGCGCCTTCAGGTCCAAATATGTTGTGGAACCGGGCAATCCGCACCGCCAGACCGTGATTGCGGTGATAAGCCAGATACATCCGCTCACTGAATAGTTTCTCCCATCCATATTCGCTGTCTGGAGCAGCAGGATAGGCGGAATCTTCCGAACATTTGGGGTTGTTAGGGTCTGTCTGGTTGTACGCTGGGTAGATGCAGGCTGACGAGGAATAGAAAATCTTTTTAACTCTTGCCCGGCAGCAAATGTCAACCATATTAAGATTGATCATAGCAGAGTTGTGCATAACTTCGCTGTCATGCTCGCCGGTAAATATGTAACCTGCTCCACCCATATCGGCTGCCAACTGGTAGACCTCATCAAATGGTCGGTCGGTGACACGCTGGCATAATACTGGATCTCGCAAGTCTCCTATAACAAAATCGTCCGCTGCCGTTTTACTGAACTCAGGGTATTTCAGGTCTACGCCTCGTACCCAGAACCCTTCACGTTTTAGCCTTTTGACCAGATGACTACCTATAAAGCCGCCAGCACCGCAAACCAACGCTTCCTTCATTATTCTGATCCTCCTTAAAATTCAGCCCGTACCTGCTAAGGTCAACTTTCTTGCTTTGGCTACTTTCACACATTCTTCCTGAGACTGACCAGACAAAAGCAAATAGGTAAATTCTTTGGTCAGACTCCGTCCTGGTCAGTTGCGCAGGGACCAACAGCAAGAACCGCCTCTACCCTTGACACCGCCCCAAAATCTGATACTCTTGAGACCACCCCAAAATCTGAGGGACCGTACAAACAGATATCTCACCAACAAGATTTACTCCCTTTGAACACTTTAAGATTCTCGGGAGTATAGCTCGTTTTCTTGCGCCAGCTTTTTCCTCTGTGTAGCAACAATCTTCCTTCTGCTTTCAAGCTGAGCTAAGTCACCGTCCACAGCGTCTTGTGATTCTGGCTTAAACTGGAATCCCCCCTGTAGTTCGGCCTCGGTAGCCCTTATCCTGGCAAAATATTCCCAACCAAACGCCACAAATATGGCCAGCATGAGCGAAACCACCCCAGCTAATGCAGTTTTTTTCATCGTACCTCTGGGCATCTTCATCTCCGGCACAACTGCCCTATCTAGAACCTGAATAGTCGGCATGCTCTTGGCTTCCTCGATCTTGGCAAGTTCATACTCCTGAGAAAGAAGCTCGTAAAGCATCTCTTTAATCCTTGCTTCTCTTGCGGGGATGTTCTCAATATTGCTGAGCTGGCGCTGTATTTCCTTTAATCGATTCTCCAGGAATACCCTTTTACTTGTGGCCTGTCCCGAAGATAGTCGTTTGTTTTGTTGGTCCAGTTCATCGACAAAAGCGTTCGCCATGGCTGCGGCTCTATTAGGGTCTCTGTCTTTCACTGTTATAGTGACGATACCTTCGTCTGAGACTTTAATGGCCGTGTTCTTTCTTAGCCGGTTCCTGACATTTGATCTGTACTGGTTTTCTTCGTACACCTTCATCAAATCGAATCTGTCGATGATAGCATCGGTAACGGCTCGACTCTGGAGGATACCTACATACATATCCGCGATGCTCGTGACATCGATAGCTCTACGCAATATCGAGTTTTTTCCAGCTCCCAATCCACCGGCTATCTGTGACTCTTTTTCCAGAATGTCTATGGGGGGGACGACTGAGGCGGTGGCAGAATAAGTTTTCGGTAATGAGAGGACCACAATTGCCGTTGTCACCACAGCAACCGCGCAGAACAACACTATCATTCTGCGGTATTTGTAGAGTACTCTGAAGTAATCCAGAAGACTTATCTCATCGTCTTGAAGCGCTTGTCGGTGCTTATCGATGTCCCAACCTTGGTTTTGAATATCATCCATGACAGAAGACTCTATCGTGGAAGACCTGAAGGCACACGCCTCGCCTTATGGATAAGTCGAGCGCTGCCTAAATCATGGTCTATTGTCCACGTTTGTAATCACAAACACATAATATGGTAATGCGCTGGCCTTACCTGTCAACATATTTTTCCAATTTTCGTTAACATGGGTTGCTGATAGCTGCTCGCAAATCCTGAACTGGACAGACTCCGTCCCGTTCGGTTACAGTGCGCTGCGAATATTGACAAACCAAGTTACGACTAATTCCGAGGAACAACCTCTAAAGCGGTCCGACAAAGCAGCGGACAGACACATCCGTGGTAGTATGCCGAAGGATGCGCTGCGTTTACCCCATTTAAGCTCAAAGCGATCGCCAGCGGAGGTCTTGTCACCGCACCTCTACAACTACAAAAACAGTTAACCACGTCATCGTACTTGTTGTTAATCTGGGCTAAAGCAAACTAAACGAATCGATAGAAAAGCTCATTTGGCCCCAAAAAGGCTCACCAACCCCAAAACGCATGAATACTCGTTTATGTTAATTCGGCCAACAGCGATAAAAAACTTTATCTTTTTATAGGACCACCCTTGACGCAGTGTGGCCAGATTTTTCCACAGGATCCCTCACGGGACTGGCAAGAGCTTTCTGGGCCGTTAGCCCCGCCGACAGGCGAGGGCTAATGCGGCACGCCGGGATATAGCCACGTGACCCCTTTTGAAGCGCACCTGTCATTGCGATCCGTCAGAGGCGGAGAAGCAATGACAATATGCTATAAGGTCCTGCCACGGACGTTGTTATACACCGCCAGAGAAATTAGTCACACCCCTTTGACGCTCCTATGATTTCGGATTGTCATGCAGGAGAACTCACCACAGAGACCCCAGAGCCCGCTGAGGAAAAATCGAAATTGAAAATCTCCGCCCCGCTGGTTTGCTTCGCAAACGCGAGGCAGCGGGGGCGCACTCGGCGGTAAGAATGGAATCCAGTGCTTCAGGGCCTTGGTATAGTTTAGCCCTGCCACTTGTGGCAGGGGCGCCCCCGGCACAAGTGCCGGGGTTAATCAGACGCGACAGTCTGCAATTTCCGCTCTTTGCCAGCCCCAGCAGGTTCGTTTCGTTCAGAAACGAACCTTGAGGGGCCAGCAGCAAAAGTCCAGACATTCCCGTCCAGAGGCGGGGTTTAGCCCTGCCACTTGTGGCAGGGGTTGCCGGTTGTCCCGATCACATCACGAGCTTTTGCTCTATGGCTTCTATTCGTTTCTCTAACTCCGCGACTTCCTTACATCTGATGACATATTCAATGATGTCATTAGCTCTACAGCGCAACCTATCGCCGCCCAACGCTTGTAAGATATTGTCACCAAAATAGTTATGTCTGGTCGCCGAATCCGAAATCCGAATATCGAAATCCGAAACAAAT
>Ga0315312_1000545_pt1 | contig 41676 bp, 44 predicted proteins | sample TDP7_MG_FD_203629 | JGI IMG/M metagenome (GOLD analysis project Ga0315312, IMG submission 203629) | Freshwater sediment microbial communities from Lake Towuti, South Sulawesi, Indonesia - TDP7 | ecosystem: Environmental > Aquatic > Freshwater > Lake > Sediment | place: Indonesia: South Sulawesi... | reverse complement strand
CACTGAGTATTTTGACTTTGGATTTCTGCATTCTGTATCACCATAAATACGTTACACTGCTCCCTATATAAACTCGCATCATTTCAGCTAGGATTGTCCGCCAACGAGCTTCCTTCACATGCCGACGTACTGTGTCAGCGTTTCATCCCTGAATAATCTGCCGTTTCATATAGCAGGGGCTGGAGGCAAGCGTCTGAAGATCAAAGCGTTGAGGTCAGGTTTACGCATTAGCCTTAGTATCTCGCTATCGGAGAGCTTTCTGATCGAGCGCTGGACGATGATACGCCGTCTCCATAGCCGGCCAAAGTTCTTAAGTGGCCAAGCAATGGCGGTGAGCCTTGCGAGGGTCGATTGAGGTTCACTTATCAGAAGCAACAGAGCTCTCCCGACTTCTAGCGCAATCAGTAGCGGTATCCACTTGACTAGATTTAGAATGCTATAGTTCTTGACGAGCGTAGATATGTGGTTTTTTAGGTAGTGGAGAACAAGGTGAGGAGGTATCTTTTCCTTACGCCAAGCGTATCCTCTGTAATGGTATACGATTGAGTAGGGGGCGAACATCACCTTGTAGCCCCGAAGCCTCATCCGCCAACAAAGGTCTGTCTCTTCAAAATAACAAAAGTAGTCCGGATCGAACGGCGTGCCTAGATATGATTCCTCCAAAACTCTTCTCTTGACAGCCATAGCCGCGCCATCAGCGCTAAACAGCTCCTCTACTCGATCGAACGGATCTCCCCTCCGCGTTTGACATCGCGGGTAAACGTATCCGAGGTAGTCGTAGTCGAACCCTGCACTATCAATCTCTTTACGATCTCTCATGCTCATCAATTTACATTGAGCAGCACCTACCTTCTCGCCCATGTTCAAGACATGCACCAACTTTCGTAGCCAGTCTCGATCGACCTCCGTATCGACGTTTAGGAAAACGATTATTTGTCCTTGGGAATTAGCATACCCTACGTTGTTTCCTTCGGCGAAGCCGAGATTTCTCTCCTTTCGAACTATTCTAACCATTGGATTCTTGCCGAACAATCTGGAGGCTGCCTCTAAGCTACCATCTCTTGAAGCATTGTCGACCAGAACTATCTCGAACCTTGGATAATCGGTCTCCAAGACAGACGTTAAACACTTCTGGATAAACCGCATTCCATTGTAGTTCACAATAACTATTGACACTAGTGGCGACGACTGGTATCGTTCATCGCTGGCTTTGCTTGCGCTAATCAATTCTTTCAGCTCTAAATAGTCTCTAATGGCTTATATCTTCAACGAATCGTATACGCAGGCTTCATGCTATTATGATTTTTAGGTATGTTTCGCTTGCCGAACCTCCGTTTCTCGCGAAGATTTTGGTAGAAAATTACTCAAGAGGTTTAATAACTAGAGGGGCGTGATTCATCGGCGGTCATTTGGTGGATAGATGTTATCGTTCAAAGAGCAGAGCCTCTAAATTTCTGCGCACATCTCTCTTATTCTTTGTATTGTAATACCATTTTATGGTTTTTTTCAGTCCGACGTCTATCGGAACCTTAGGCTTCCATTCCAGAAGCTTCCTGCACATAGTCAAGTCGGCGGCTCTACTGAATACGCCCTCGGGCTTGGTTGTGTCAAATCTTGTCTCTTTCGGTTTGAACCCCGTATATTCGAAGATCTTCTGGATGAGATCTTTGATCTTAATGTGTTGATCCGTGCCTATGTTTATTGGGGTTGCATCATCTATCTTCTCTGTTGCACGCACCATCCCTTCGACTGTATCTTCAACGAATGTGAAGTTTCTGTCTTGATCGCCAGTTCCCCAAACCTCATAGGGATCCATTTCGATGAAAGCTTTCGCTATCAACGCAACAACCGCATGCGATTCGTTCTCCCTCGGCCCGTAGCACTGCCCTACCCAGTTCAAGCTCCGCCCGCCAGCGTAGATGACGTGGTTTTTGTCCGTGGTGATACAGTATACAAACCCGTTGTAGTCCAGTTGAGAAACATGGTTAGGCTTGATCGAAGAATGTTTTCCGCGTCGAATCGAGATCCTGAAGTGGCCATTATCGTCCTTTCGGACCGAGGTTATATTGACTCCGTTCAGGAAAGCCAAGTGCTGAAAGTCCTCAGCCAGCTTTGGTGATTTGGTTGTATAACGGCAGCCAGAGATGTGTCCATCACCTTTCATAAGGGTATCGAAGAATAGCGTACGATAAGATAGATCCAGATCGAAGATAAAGTCAGGAATGCGTTTTTCAGCGGAACCTACGCCCACCTCCTTCTCGATAAAGTTCCTCAGCATGCGAGATGAAAACGAAATATCACGTTTCTCGGCACTATATGGAATTCCCATGCTGATCAAAACCCTCACAATCTCACTCCTCTGATCCGAATGAACTCTAGCCGACTGACTGATGGAGATTTGCGCGTACCTCTTTCTCCTCACCGAGCCCTCAGTGATGTACCATCCCAAGAACTGTATGAACGCCTCTGTCGGAAACCGGAAGGGCATGTCTTTGCAGCCCCTCAGGTGATCGCGGACAGTGACTCGACAGTGATACTTCTCCTCGAAGGCTACTGGATCACCTACCTCTGCCTTCTTCACGAGAACCTTGTTTGTCCACCGTCTTCTCTCATGGCCTAATTCCGTTAGTCTCGCTAGCGCCACATACACTGGATTCTGAGGAGTCACAACAACGATATGATTTTCATCGACGTACGGCCACAGGCTAATCAGGGATGGGTGCAGGCCCTTTAAGTATGGCTTGTGAAAGGCGGTCATCCGTTGATAGCCAGTATTTCTTAGCAGTTCGCTCGCCTCCCTGAATTCGCATTTCCTTCTGCGATACGGATGGTAGTACATTCTGTGATCCGGCGTAACCGTCCAGTCCACGCTTTTATGTTGAATGCGCACAATCTTTCCTAGGAACGGAATCTTTTGGGTGGCTAGGATTCGGGAAACCTCGATCTCATGTGTTTCTGGGTTCAAGGTGTAAACTTCATCGCCAATTTGAAATTCGCTTATAACTCGGAGACCCTCCGGAGTGAGAACCCGTGTATCGGGGTGGAAGCAGGTGAAGATCCTGCAGCTTACGCCCTTCATCCCGTACTGTTTGTAGTAGGCTTTAACGGCTAGCTCACCCATCAGTTTTCCCCATCCGTATTCTTCGTCAGCGAAAGCTTTACCCTCGATGAACGGGTCAGCCATATCTTCGGATAGAAGTATTCTAGCACTGCTCTTCGATTGGAGGCTCTTTGGGTACACGCATGCGGAGCTGGCGAAGCATACTTTCTTCACGCCCGCCCTGTAGGCGGAGTAAAAGACTACACCGTCCAGGGCCATGTTAGAGCTACATTCGGCTGGATGTGTGGCGATATAGCCTCTTCCTCCATGGCTTGCAGCTAGGTGGAATACTATGTCTACGTCTTTCAGGCAATGGTCTGCGAAACATTTGTCTCGGAGGTCGCCTACATGTAGAGCGATCTCCGATTCGACTTCTGAGAGATTCTCCTTCTTCCCGCTTGATAAATCGTCGGCTACGACGACGTTTGCGTTTAAAGCGACCAGTTTCTCCACTAAGTGGCTGCCTATGAATGAAGCTCCTCCAGTTACCAGAACCCTTTTCTTGCTCCAGTTCAAGTCTATCATCAAGCCTTAATTTTAGCTAAGACTTCTTCAGCCCATCGATAAGTCTTCTTTAATCCCTGTTCGAGGCTTGTGCTTGGCCTCCAGTTCAGAAGATTCTTCATTTTGGTTGTGTCCGCGCAGTAGCGGTTGACGCCACGTGGACCGGAGGGATCGAACTCTATCTCGATCTCCTTCCCAGAGAGGTTCACAATCTTTTCAGCAAGCTGTCCAATCGAGATTACTTCTTCACTTCCGAGATTGATTGGGTCAGCGTCGCTGATTCTTTCCATCGCGATGATGAGGCCTTCCACGCAATCTTTGACGTAGAGGAAAGCTCTTTCTTGATTTCCATCGCCGAAGATTTTGAACTTCTCTCTCGGATAGAGGATAGCCTTCTTGATCAAGGATGGGACTACATGCGACCATCTTGGATCTAGGTTTTCTCTCTCCCCATATGCGTTGAATATCCTTACTACGGCGCATTTGATACCGTAATCTTGATGATAGGATCTGCACGCTACCTCACCTAGGATCTTTGCCCATCCGTATGTTGTAGGGGGGTCTGCTGGAAATGCTTCTTCCTCCTTAAACCTGTTGAGGCTTGAGTTTTTCTCTCTGTAGACGCATGCTGAACTCGTGAAAGCGAACCTCTCCATGTTGCATATTCTTGCAGCTTCAAGCATATTCATATTCATTAGAACGCTAGACGTTAAGTTATCAACGTTTACGGCCTTTATGTATTGAACCCCGCCTACCGACGAGGCGAGATGGAAAACATAGTCAACACCTTTAGTCACGGAAAGGCAATTTTCTAGGTTCGTAAGGTTGGTCTTATGAAACTTTATCTTACTTAAGAAAGGTTCGATGTTTTCTATAGCACCCCTAGATAGGTTGTCTGCCACACGCACGTCGCAGCCCAGCTCAAGGAGCCTCCCTACCAAGTGGGAGCCGATGAAGCCGGCGCCTCCAGTCACCAGAACCTTCTTGCCATCTAGCACGTTTCGTTCATCTCGAGCAGATCGCAATGCTACTTGATTACCTCTTCAAACCTTTCAGCTATACTTATGCGTTGCCCAGTGGATAGATAGCAGCCGCTCTCTCCATAGTATGAAATCCGATCACGGATTCCGCCTGCGCCATTATTGTGGCCGTAAGCGTTAATGGTTAATGTTATTTAACCGATCTTAATGTCTGGAAGAGTTAGGGGCTTCATCGCTTTGAGGAACACGCCTGGAGGCTCATGATCTCTCCTCAGACACTATTTGGAAATCAGAAAATATCAACGCCGACGTATTCCCTAGGAGAAAAGAACCTCTCTATTAACGGTCTGACGCAGCCATTAACGTGCCCACTTCCAGCTTCTGTTTGATTTGGTTGATCGCCTTCGGGTCATGCGAGTCGGCCCTAACGAGGTGCAGCATCTGGCTCTTCTTGGCGAAAGAAACGTATACAGGGATTCGCCATTTTCGATAACCTCCTCCAAAAGGGCCAGAAGGCGGGTCTATGCTAATGATCGTAGCGTCTTCGCTAGCAAGCCGGTAGAAGAGGAATAATGTTCCTCCAGTAACGGTACCGATCTCGAGAACCTTTTTGGGGTTAAGATCTTTAACTGTCTCTGCGAGCTTGAATATCTCCTCGAAGATCTGGGCAGGCTTAATATTCGCAACCGGTAGAGCGGGATGTCTAAGTCTATAGCTAAAAGCTAGACTAACTAAGCACTTGAAATCGCTCCCGCAACGGTCAGCTAGAGCCCTTAGCCTGTGCCCAGCAAGCCTTGATAGAAGAAGGTCCCTATACAAGTCTGCAATAGGCTTCAGCATTTTCTTTGTTGAGGCTCGGCACACATACTTAGGGCTGTTCATGATACTAATCGTCTCGGGCCCGACGACGATATCCGAGTTCATAGCAACTAGATATCTGTCTTTTGCTTCTTTAGGAGCTTGGTCATTTGCTGCTGCCAAGTAGCGATTGATAGCGTTACTTATGAGTTTGGCGCCTAGGAAACTTTGACCTGATCATGATAGGTATCTAATCGGCGGAAGTGTTATGAACGACAACGACCTCAACATCTAAGGATTGAGTGGAATCCCGTACCCCGGCCAGAGCCACCCTTAACATGTCTCTCGTGCTACAGCTAAGCATGCCTACGGGAATATCGATCGCACATATACGCCCCCAGCTTCTCGACGAATTGAGCCGCGCTCGAAAGCCCTTCTCGCCAAGGGCGGTCTATATCGGCCTGAAACGGACATCCGTTTGGTTCAAGAGTAACCATAACTCGAATCGACAAAGAAAAGCGATTCGATTCAGAGTTTTAATGACAATAAGCCAAGCTTGCTAGCCGCCTACGCGGCCGCCTTTAATAAGGACGCCCATCTTGTCCTCGAGCTCCTTGTATCGGGCCTCGTCCTCAGCGGTTAGGATACCATTGTTCTCCAACAGCTTTCTGGTGTGGCGCATTAGCTCTAGGTAGGATGGGATGATAACCTCTTTCCAGTATCCTGGTGGAAGCTTGTAGTAATATGGGTTTGCCTCAACTGATATGTCAGCCTCGGCGGCGTAGATTGGGCTCCGCTTCATATGTATTAAGCCTATAATCACAGCCAACGGTGTGCCAGAAGCCACTGCTATCAAAGCGAAGAACCAGAACTGCGGGAAGACGATCGTTAACTCCGACACATTCCTAATGAGGAGATAGTAGAGAACGGTCAACGTATTCGCAGCCCCGAGCAGGAACGTCAGATACGCGCCGTAGCCCAAACGGAAGTAGAACCAAGCACGAGAGAGAAACCTTAACACGGCCATAAAGCTCCCAACCACTAGAGCTTTACTCCAACAAGCCTATTTAGGCTATACTCAAACGCAATGAAGCGGGGGTTGTACGTTCTAGTACGTCTTTTGGGCTCCCCTAAACGTTGAAGAGATTTGTAATGGCATATTCTAGCGTGTCTGCCTCTGTATAATGAGTTAGTAGTTGTTCGGCGGTCAGGTCGCTGATCCCAAAGCTAACCCACAGAGCTTGCTTTGATAGTCTTCGGTGACTTTAGAGAACTTCCCTTCATCAGCGGCGACTGCGTACTCGACGCTTTAGAAGCAGTGCTTCATTCCCTGTCTCTATCATAAGATCTGCAAAGTGGGCGTCAATGAATGCTTTGCCACCGGTTATGAGAACCCTCAAGGTGCGCGACGCTTAGACTCGATTCAAGCAGCCCCGTTAGACCAAGCATATGGCATAGCTCCCTGTTCCGCACACAAATCCAGAGCGCCGCGGTTCGACCACTACCGTCGGTCTGAAGGATTTGCTTAACCAGGTTGCTCTCAGCTTCGTAGTCTTCACCGTAATAGAGCGCATGGTAGGAGCAGCTATGATGGTTAGGAGAGATGCTTTCAAAAGAATCGGCGGCTTCGATCCTGATTTCTTCGCGTACTTCGAGGATACCGATTTTTGTTGGAGGACTTGGCTGTACGGCTTCAAGGTTGTATATGTGCCTATCGAGAAGAACCTCCAAGCTAGTAGGGCTGTAAGTACGAAGACTGGAAAGTTCCAGATTTGAGATTCCAAAAGAATCGAAAACACTATTGTTAGGATGATCATCATGGCGAGTGGATTAAGGAGGGACTAAAAGAAGCCTAAAACGGAATTTCTATACCTAAGTTTAAACTCTTTGACTGACACACAAGATTTCTTGCAAGCTCGCTATACTGAAACAATATGTGATATTCTCCCTCGGGATTTTTCCAATGCCTCGGCGCGACTTGTAGTTGAACTCAGAAGGTGTACTAGATAAGATTTTGGTGGCTACCACTTCAACTTCCAAGGTATCCGATGCAACGTCCTCTCAGATCTCTATTCTCATTCCGTCTTTCGCTAAGAGAACCTCTCCGACAAATTGCCTCTTTGCTTCTGTAAGCATCTCTTGTTCTCTGCCGTCGCATATTGGATACAAGTGAGTGAGAACCAGCTTCTTAGCCTTCATTTCAGATGCAAGGTTCCCAGCGAGCCTTGGGTACAGATGTTCACCGCTGAGAGATGCTGAATCTGGGAAGGAGCATTCTATGACGGCCAAGTCTGCTTCTCTTCCGAGTTTGATGAGACTTTGGCATGGGCTTGTGTCCCCCGAGTAGAGTAGCGACTTGCCCGCAGAGTCGATCCTGTAGCAGACCCCGCCAGCGTGTTTGACTGGGGCACAACTGACTTTCCAACCATTTTGCTCTGCTACGAGTCCTTCGCTTACCTCCTTAACAGTCAAGTAGTCGAAGCACCTAAGCGTTGAACCTAGGTCTGGAAAGAGTTCCATGAAAAGCATCTTCGTATGTCTCTCTAGGCCTCTCGGTCCGTAGACGTGTAGAGCCTTGCGTGTGGTGAAGGCTCTGTCGTTCACTATTGTGACGTAGTCAAGAGTATGATCCGCGTGGAGATGCGTCAGGAAAATGCTTTCGAGTCTTGAGATGTTGTATCCCATCGCCTCTAGAGTTTGGGCTGTTCCCGGCCCGCAGTCAAATAGGGCTCGATGAGCTTGCTTTGTTTCGATCAAGAGCCCAGGCGAGCGTCTATTTCTTGTGATTATGGAGACACCTGTTCCTAGGAAGATTGCTCTCGTCGTTTAGCGCCTCCTCAATCAAAGATTCAGAGGGCGCTAAGCTTGAGCCTTTCGTTGATTAAGATCGTAACCTCTTTCGCGTCTTAGCGGAACCTATATTCCCATGATTCGGGGTTCGGAATTCTTGCCTCAGCTCCTTGTAGCCTTCAATTGTGCCGATGTCCCAGAGTCGTCCTGGTAGCATGTATCCATAGACCGTCTCCCTTTCATATAGCCATTCCATGAAGTTTCCAGGCTCATCTCTTTCTCCGCCTTCTTGAAGATACTGGCTCGTGCTGAGGAGGGTTCTGTGGGGTAGTACATAGATGCACGCACCGATCAGCATACTTTTGGGTTTGGCGGGTTTCTCCTCAAACCTCGCTATCTTCATGTCCTTTTTGAGGAGGACTGAGGAACCGCGTACAACTTCCTTCATGCTTCTTGCCTTGATGACTGCTATTACTGGAGCCTTCTTGTGCTCGTAGAAGTCTATCATGCCCCTTATTCCAGCCGTGAATATGTTGTCACCAGCTACGATTAGGTAATCGTCTGGTTCCAGCTTTGAAGCGAGTTCTGCTAGTGCTCCAACTGCGCCAAGTTTTTCTTCTTCGCGCATCGAGGTTTCTGCTACAATCTCGATACGACCGATGCGTTTGTCTTTAAGCCAAGCCTCAAAGTGGGGCTTGAACTTCAAATTTGTAGAGACGATTATGGCATCGATATCGGTCTCCAGCAGCTTGTCTAGGATATAGTCCATTGCTGGTCTTCCTTCTATAGGCAACAGAGTCTTCGGAAAGTCTTTTGTAAGAGGCCACATCCTCTTTGCGTAGCCTCCAGCCAATATGATAGCCTTCAAGATTCAGATGCACACTCCTTTATGAGAGCGAAAATATGCATATTGAAAAGAAGTTTGAGAGAAAGCCGCCTCTTCTGGTTACCTGAACTTTTGGGTATGTCGATCAGGTTCTCTTCTCAGCCGATTTGAACTCTTGCCACGCGCGGTCGAACTCCGCTATCGTCTCTTCAGTCTTCTTGTGAAAGGGCATCTGTGTCAAGATCTTATATGGAATAGTAATTATGTGAGCCCCAGCTATTGCCGCCTGTGTGACATCCTCCGGCTTCCTAATGCTACCAACGATTATCTTTGTTGGCGTGTTCATTCTCTCCAGCAAAGCGCGTGATTCTCTGACAACTCGCTCCGCATCTTCACCCGCATCCTTTACTCTATTAAAGAAGATGCTCGCGAATGTTGCGCCTGCCTTGGCAGCCAACATCACTTGGTTCGTAGATACCATAGCTGTCATATTTGTCTTGATTTTTCGCTTGGAAAGCTGTGTGACGATCTTGAGGCCTCTGCCGTTCCCGAACATCGGAACCTTTATTGTAATATTCTTGGGGTTCCAGCTTGAGTACTCAACTGCTTCGTTGATCAATTCCTCATCGGCTCCATTCGTCTTTGTTAACTCTATGCTTATGGGGCCGTCTACGAGTGAAAGTATCTCTTGAACTCTCTCCTTGAAGTTGCATCCTTTCTCAGCCAAGAAGATCTTCTGATTGGTAGTGACGCCGCTGATTATGCCCCATGGAAGTATCTCCTTGATCTCTTCCACGCTAGCTGTGTCAAGGAATATCTCCATTATCTTTCACCTTTGACGAATTATGTCAACTGCGTTGATTAAACTTTTGACGAGAAAGTCGGGGCGGGCATTCTCCTGCTCCATTAACTTGCATAGGTCGCATTTCATAGATCCGATTAGGATTGTTGTTAATCCTGCTGCTTTTCCCGCTTTAACGTCTATCAAGCTGTCGCCGATAGAGAAGGATCTAGAAGGATCTATAGTGAGTTCAGATAAGGCTTTTAGGAACAGCCCGATCTTCGGCTTCCTACAATCGCAATTAACCTTGTACTCTTCTTTAACTGCATCAGGGTGATGGAAGCAGTAATATTCAGCGTCTAAGTGAGCTCCTTCGCTCTCAAGCTCCTTCTTCATCTTCAACCTGATCTTGGCGAAGAGCTCCTCGGTCATCTTGCCCTTTGCAATTCCAGGCTGATTGGATACGACAGCAACCTTGAAACCGAGATTGTTCAGCGCTCGTATAGCCTTACCAACATCGGGCAGCAACTTAAACTGTTCCGGGTTAAGAGGCGAATCTATAATACCGATCTCAGGAAAGCATACCAGCTCGTTGATGACACCGTCGCGATCGAGCAGGACTCCTCGGGCGCTCAAGTCTTCTGGATCCTCTCCTTCAGGCAACTGCAGATAAGATGCTCAAGAGCCAAATGCCAAGACTCGACGTAGGGCGTAGAATTCGCTGGGACTACTACGCACGTATCCGTCATCCTCTTGAAGGCTCCTCCGTCGAATCCAGCCATCCCGATGGTTTTTGCAGAGTTATCTTTAGCATACTGTATTGCTGCAAGGACGTTTTGTGACCATGGGCCCGCCTTGTCCTGTCCAGCTCCGCCGTGGACGCTGATTGCTATGAGCACATCGTCCTTGTCGAGTAGGTTCTTTAGTTGTTCGATGAAGATGCTTGCGAAGCCTTCGTCATTGGTCAGTGCGGTGAGAAGGGGAATGTTGTCTGTGAGGCTGATAACTTTGAACCTCTTCTTTCCTTTAACGACTGTTGTTTTTGCAAGATCGCATGCGAAGTGTGTGGCGGTTGATGCTGAGCCTCCGTTGCCAATGATGAATATCTTGTTTCCTTTCTTCCAGGCCTCGAATAGAATCTCGATAGCCTTGTTGATATCGTCTTCAGAGAATCGCCCAGCAACATCTGCAAATTCGTCAAGAAACTTTTGCATAAAACTCTCGTTCTTCAAGTCAAAGCACCTCCACAGGCTTATAGGTTCAGTAATATCTTCGATCCGTCGAAGTCGAATCTGAACCTGACCTCCCTTAGCCCCTCCTTCGCCATGGCATTGCGCAGTGTCTCCTTGCCATTTTCTGAGTAGAACACGAAGAAGCCTCCGCCTCCAGCGCCCATGATCTTTCCTCCTATGGCTCCGTTCCTCCTCGCGATCTCATACAACTGGTCAATTCGGTCATTGCTCACTTGCTCTGAAAGATTCTTTTTTGTACGCCAATGGATATCAAGCAATTCACCGAAACTGCGTATATCTCCCTTCGCTAAGGAATCTCTGACTTGGTATCCGATCTTCTTGATCTCATGCATAGTCTCGATGACCCGCTTATTGCCCTTCTCCTCATCTTGTTTTTGGCGCCCGAGTATCTGCGAGGCATCCCTCTTGATGCCTGTATAGAATAGGAGAAGATTGCCTTCAAGCTCAGCAATGCTATGAGATGAGATGGCGAGTGGGTTCACGCGCACTGTGCTGTCCCTCTCGATCTCATAGCAGTTGATTCCCCCAAAGGACGCTACATACTGATCCTGCTTCCCAATAGGCTCCTTCAAGATATCGATCTCTATGTGGCAAGCCTCCTCAGCCAAAGTTTGACGGGAAACGCTTTCTCTCTTGAAGGAATGCAGCGCATTTAGCACACCTACAGCATAGCTGCTAGAACCGCCCAATCCGGAACGGCCCGGAACGTCGGCTATCGAGACCATCTCCAAGTAGTCATTGATGTTTAGTAGCTTTAGTGCTTCCCTGATGATTGGCTGCTGGATATTCTCAACCGTATCTGTGATCTCGGTCTTAGAATAACTGATCCTGAAACCATTCTCAAACCTCTTCTTGACAGCTATGTAATTGTACTTGTCTATAGCTGCGCTAATGAAGAATCCTCCGAACTTTGAGTAATAGGACGCTAAGTCTGTTCCTCCGCCACCCAAAGGAAGCCGTACTGGAGTCTTAGAGATTATCATCTCTACACACTAAGTGACCATCTATACAGGCCTTATATTTGTCGCTTTCTAAGTCCTTGGTATAGAGCACATAATAGTTGCAAGCCAATTGTAACGGTCGGTTGCCCTCTACGTTTAGCGAACTTCGGGAATACGTTTCCGTAGAAGCCGTAGAAGAAAAATTTGTCTACTGCCACGATATTAAAGGATAGTGCTTATAGTCAAGCGTTGAACAATAGTCAATTCCGTGATGCGAGATTGAAAGCACTAGTAACCGGGGGTGCCGGATTCATCGGCAGCAATCTATGCGAACGCTTGATTCGCGACCACCATGTGACTGCCGTAGACAATCTCTCAGCAGGAAGATATGAATATGTGAAACATTTGAGAGGCAAGAGAGAGTTCAGTTTTCTTCGCGGAGGCATCTTGGATAGAAGATTTCTTGGGAAGGCGGTGAAGGGAAAGGATGTAGTGTTCCATCTTGCCGCCAGTGCAGACATCCGAAGAAGCTCAAGGAACACGCGGCTCGACTTGAGACAGAACACAATCGGGACCTGGAATGTTCTAGAGGCCATGCGGAAAAACGACGTTAGATTAATTGTCTTTTCTTCTTCCAGTGCAGTCTACGGAGAAGTTGAGTCAAATCGTCCTGTAAAGGAGAACTTTGGACCGTTGTGTCCGATATCTCTGTATGGCGCCTCGAAGCTGGCTGATGAAGGACTGATAACCGCTTATTGTCATCTCTACGGCTTTTCGGGTCTGATATACCGCTTCGCAAATATTGTTGGAAAAAACCAGCATAGAGGTGTAATTGTTGACTTTCTCACTAAGCTTGAACGCAACTCTAGGGTTCTGACGGTTTTGGGGAACGGGCGGCAGTTGAAATCCTACACGGATGTAGATGACTGCGTCGAAGGCATAGTTCACGGACTGAAGGATTTTTCGCACAAAGGTTCATGGAAGATCTATAACATCGGAACGATCGACGCGATAACGGCTGATCGGGTTGCGGAAATAGTTATAGATGAACTTGGCTTGAAAGGCGTGCAAATAGAACACACGGGTGGAGTTAGAGGCTGGCCAGGTGATACACGAAAATGCATTCTGTCGATCCAGAAATTGAAAGGCACAGGCTGGACCCCGAAGTTCTCCTCTGAGGATGCTGTGAGGCGGGCAATAAGGACGCTCAAGAGAGTTTACTTCGGCTAACGACATTATGAGGGCGCATGCATTTGCAAGTAGAGGATGGGGATAATCTTGGGTGGCCCTAGTTTTAAGATCTGCGTAGTCGGCATTTGGCATTTAGGTTCAATCGTATCAGCGTGCCTTGCTGACGCGGGATACCCAGTTATAGGCGTAGACAGGGACCACGAAAGAGTTGAGAAACTGAATCAGGGCGTCGCTCCTCTATATGAGCCAGGCCTTGACCAGCTGCTTGGGAGGAACATCGAGTTGAAGAGGCTGAGCTTTACGACTGATTTAAAGAGCGCAGTGAAAGGCGCCAAGTACGTTCTCATAACGTTTGACACGCCTGTGGACGCGCAGGACGAAGTTGATATATCGGAAGTTCTTGACATGTGCCGCAATCTAGCTGAGGACCTTGAGAACGATTCAATAATCGTCGTTAGCAGCCAAGTTCCGGTCGGCACATGTGACGAAATCAAATCCATAATCAAGGAACGTAACAGCTCGCTTGAATTTGACGTGGCCTACAGCCCTGAGAACTTGAGGCTAGGGCAAGCTATAGAATGCTTCAGAAATCCAGACAGGATTATTATTGGAGCAGAAAAAGACTCAACCCTGGATATGGTTGAACAGTTGTTCAGAGTTGTACCCGCTCCCAAGCTCAGGATGAGTTTAAGGTCGGCAGAGATGACCAAGCATGCCCTTAACACCTTCCTAGCAACATCTATAAGTTTTATTAATGAAATTGCGAACCTATGCGATGAAGTTGGAGCGGACGCGGCAGAGGTATCGGAAGGGTTACGCACCGACCAGCGAATAGGAAAGAAGGCTCCACTACACCCCGGCTTAGGATTTTCGGGAGGGCACCTCGCGAGAGATCTCAAAGTCTTGAGGGGGCTTGGGAGAAAGTTCGGCTACGAGACGCATCTCATCGACGGAGTCCTGAAAGTAAACGAGGAACAGAACAAATCCGTGGCAAGAAAGTTGGAGAGGATCCTTGGGTCGTTGAGAGGACTATCGATAGGTGTTCTGGGCTTGACCTACAAGCCTTACACAAGCACTTTGCATCGTTCCGCAGCGTTGGAGATAATAGGGGACCTAGTGGACAAGGGGGCGGTAGTCAAGGCTCACGATCCAAAAGCTGAACCAAGAGAGATTCAGCTACACAACGAATTCAAGTTCTGTAAAGACCCCTATGAGGTCGCGGAGGGTAGCGAGGCGCTAGTCATAGTTACTGACTGGCCAGAATACAGACAGCTAGACTTTGACCTCATTAGGGTTAAGATGAAGCGCCCGATACTGTTTGACGCGAAGAACATGCTCGACGACAAGCTGATCACGGAGAAGGGTTTCATGTATTTTGCGATTGGAAGGGGAAGAGCTGTCAGATAGGAGAGCACTTCGAGAGATAATTGAACTGTGGAATTATCTTCTATTAAGAAACCGCTGAACGTTGGCATGGTAAATGCTGGCCTTCAGGTCAGACGGAGAGCTCGTGTCTTCAAGGAGTCTCAGGATTCGGAACACGTAATCATAGCGACAGCTCATCTTAAGACAGCGAAAGGATTGGTCCTCACAATAATATGTGAGGTAATACAGGTGGAGTTAGAAGCTGGCCAAGTGATACACGAAAATGCATATTTGACATCAAAAAATTGAGGAGTACGGGATTGGGCCCCGAAATTCTCTTCGGAGAGTGCTGTCAGAAGAGCGATAAGAGTGCTCAAGAGGATCTGCTTCAACTGACTCTCAATTCTTGACGAAAACGATCGCGAGCGGAAAGTCAGGGAACTTCTTGTAAGATGAATGCGTCATCCGAACCAATTAGATTTCAATTCTGGCCCGCGAGATTTGCGGTTCGAACAGAAAGAACCTCTAGTTTTCATGTACGCACCTTTATTATGCGTCCGTTTCGTGCTGACCTGTATATTTCATGCGCGATTTTCACTGCCTGCCACCCATCGTAGCCGTTGCCTAACGGTTCTCTGTTCTCTTTTATTGAGGCGATAAACTCTTTCCACTCTGCCAGCCAAGAGACATCTTCTCCGCGGAAATCTACAACCTTCTCAGTGAACGGTTCCGAAGCTCTTGGTCTCTTTCCCAGCGTTACCTTTTCAGTGCCGTAGCTTCCGCCGAGCCCTTCCACGGTAGCGTATCCGTCGCGACCGTAGATTTCTAAGGAGAAAAGGTTCTTCCATTGAGTCCAGCTCGCATGAAGAGAAGCTATCTGCCCTTTGCTTGTGCGTAAGAGAGCAAACACGTTATCTTCTAGTGGCTTCACCTTCCAAAACCTAGTAGAGAGGAAGCCCACGACATGACTGAAGTCTCCCAGAAACCATCGGAACAAGTCTATGGCGTGTATCCCCTGATCCATGAGCTCGCCTCCCCCCGCTATCTCCGCTTTAGCTCTCCATTCCTTCTCGTAGCCTGGTCTTCCAGCTATACCATAACGACAGCGTATGAAGTCCAACTCTCCAAGCGCTCCCCTATCACACCAATCCCGCGCGGTCCGAATTCCCGGATGAAAACGCAGATTGAACCCACACTTGAGCTTGGCCCCAGACCGTCTTGCAGCGTCCACAATCCTCTTGGCTTCTTCAGGGGTTCTGCCGAGCGGCTTTTCGCATAGAACGTGCTTACCTTTTGTTAATGCAGCGAGGCTTATCGGAGCGTGAAGGTGAGGAGGCGTGCACACCACCACCACATCAACATCCCTCCTTTGCACCACATCTCTCCAATTCTCAGTTGTCTCGCAACCTGTTTCCTTAGCTAAGCGTCTGGCAGCATCTTTGTCCGCATCGGCAACTACGACCATGCTGTTTTTTCCTAGCCGTTTTATCGCTTCCATTCTGCGCTTACCCTGTAGTCCTGCGCCTACTAAACCAATTCTCATTCCGCTAATCTCCGAGAGAGATCTTTTTGATTGCACGCCGATGGTTTGAACGGCTCCTTCTAGCGTGAGTCAACTACGCGACGAAGCGTGTAAGCATTCGATTTCATGATTTCAGGTATTCGCTTTTCCATATTTTGCCAGTCATCCCAAACGGCGCTAATCAACCGTCCGGTCAAACCATCCGATTTCGAAGAAGCAAGAAAGACAGCGAGAGCCGCTGCTTTTTCAGGCGGCACGCCGCCTTCTTTCTTTTGCTTGATCGATTTCTCTAAGAAATTCCTGCCTGCAGCCTCGCCCGCCTGCAAAACTTCGTCTAGCAACCTAGTGTTCACCGGACCTGGGGCGATTGCATTAATATCGATATTGTGTTCCTTGACCTCCTCAGCAATTGTCTCAGTTAGTCGCACGAGTGCGCACTTAGATGCCGCGTAGGCGCTGAATCTAGGAAATGGAGAGGTAGCTCCGCCTCCAGAGAAGTTTATGATTTTGCCTTTCCTATTCTTTATCATGGTTGGCAGGACCGCCTTCATGCAAAGAAATGTTCCAAACAAGTTTATGTTGACGGCCTGAATCCATTCTTCGCAATCAATATCCGTGATCAACCCAATAGGACCATAGATCCCAGCGCAATTCACTAGGATATCAATCGTTCCGAACCTTTCGAGAGTGAACTCTACTAGGTCTTTGACCTGCTTTACGTTCGAAACATCCGCTTCAAATATCTCGATCGTTGATGAGGAATTACTTAGCGCAACCTTGACGCTTTCCAGTTGCGATCTCGTTCGTGAAGTGAGAAGCACACTTGAACCTTCCCCAACAAAGGCTGAGGCTATTGCTTTCCCAATCCCGCCGCTTCCTCCCGTTATTATGGAGACCTTGTCCTTCAAGATCATTTGAATCACTCCTCTCGCAATCAGCCCCTTCCCACACATCCATAGGCTTCGCGCAACAAGATTGCACCCATCTCAGACTATTTCCAATCTCCCATTTTTAGTAAACCATTCTATAGTATTTTTCAATCCGTCCTTAAGACTAACTTGAGGTTTCCATCCAAGTTCTTGCACGGCCTTTGTCATGTCAGCCTTTCGACATTTCACGCCCTGCGGTTTACTGCTGTCAAATTGAATTAGCGTTTCGTAGCCCACCAGACTAAGTATCAGTTCAGCCAGGTGGTGCATCTTGACGGCATCCGATGTCCCAAGATTTATAGGCTCGGCATTTGGCAATCTCTCGACCGCCAAGGGAAAAGCTCGCACAACATCAGCAACATACTGGAAAGACCTGCTCTGCTCGCCATCTCCCCACACGATGAAAGGGCGCTCACGCAGAACAGCCTTTCTTATAAGTGCTGGGATAACGTGGCTGCTGTCCGGATCAAAGTAGTCGCGTGGTCCGTAGGGATTGAACGGTCGAACAATGGAGATCTTCATTCCATATGCATCATGATAGGCTCGACAGGCAACCTCGCCCATAATCTTCGTCCAGCCATAGAAGCTGTCAGGCTTAACTCCATACCTAAACGCATCTTCCTCCTTCAAGGCTGGCATATCTATATCCTCCTGAAGTGAAGTCGGGTAGGTGCATGCGGTCGAAGTGTAGAGGAGCCTTTCGACATTCATGTGTCTGCATCCATCGATTACGTTTCTGTCTATAGGGAGGTTCTTTGAAATCTCTGCCGGGTGACTATTCATGAACTCGACCCCACCAACTACAGCAGCCAAATGGAAACAGACATCAATGTCGCTAAGCGCTTCCATTGCGACAGATGTCTCAGCCAGATCACCCTTCAGGAACTCAATTTGATCAAAGCAGTGAGCTATATTCTCCCTCGTCCCTCGACTAAGGTTATCGACAACCCTTACTTTCGCTCCTAGCCGTAGAAGCTCATCAACCAAGTGACTACCAATGAACCCAGCCCCGCCAGCGACAAGACACTGTGAGTCTCGCCACTTCAATAGCATCAACTCCTGTTACAAATCTTACATATTTGCCAATTAAGAATTCTGCTTAGAGTCAGAAGTGCTGTTGAAACAATTATTATATAAAGTATTCAAGAATCATAAGAAAGTCTCGGTTAGCGCTAAAGAGCGTATGTCACATGTCATTTTGGAATGGTAGAAGAGTTCTCGTCACAGGCGGAGCAGGATTCATCGGGTCGCACTTGGTGAGGAAGATGCTTGACCTAGAATGCATCGTATCTGTCGCAGACAACTTCTCCAGAGGAGACAGAGAGAATATAAGGCCTTTCATAGACTCGATTCACCTCTACCCCCTCGACTTAACTGAACCTGAAAACTGCCTAACCTGTACGAAAGATATTGACTACATCTTTCATCTAGCCGCCTCTGTAGGTGGCATACACTACATAAAGAAAGAGAGCGTTGGAGGCCTAACCCCGAGTATCCTTATGAATACCAATATCTTAGAGGCGGCTAGGAGAAATGATGTCGAGAGGTTCCTTTTCACAAGTTCGGCGTGCGTATACGAAGAGAAGAGTCAAAAGGACGATAGAATGGTATTTCGCCAACAAGAAGAGGGACGGAGTCAAAGCCAACTTGGATAAACTTCTTATGGAGCGCTGAAGCAGAAATCGACACTATCTGGAATCTTTTCGAAAGCTTGTGATAAACTCATGCTACCCAAAGGACTCGAAATGATAGGAGAGGATTGCTGGATCGAGGTTACTAAGAAGATGCCGATCCCATGCGTCGACACGATAGTCTGGCGGAACCATACTTTTCTGATGGGCTGGCGGACAATTCTGCCTTACAAGCATGTTTGGGCGCTCCTCGGAGGAAGAATGGCTCGCGGAGAATCTTTCGCTCAAACCGCGATACGACAGTGCAGAAAGAGCGGGCTAGACATTCAGACACCGCGCTTTGTTGGAGTTTACCCTGTCAAATTCCCTTCTCGTCATGATATAACTATATGTATGGCGGCAAAGTGGAAATCTGGGAGCCCGGTACCGACAACCGAACTTTCACGATACACATGGTTCGAAAGCAACAGACTTAGTGAGATCCGACCTATTGGGGCTAACTACCGGAAGATGCTGCGAGACTGGCCGATGAAATAGGAGAGGCTATCATCGTATTCTGCAATTTAGAGAAATCATAGCAGTTGCTACATTTGCTGTTGCCCGCAGAAAAGAGCGTGAAGAAACAATTGGCCATCTTCGCATACACTGCCAACGACCAAACTATATGCTGGGCACCCCTCCTCTTCGAGCTGCAAAGCGAAAGATAGACTGTGAAGGCTCATATGCTAATTTCGAAGTAGCAACTGCTAAGAAGAATGATCACGTATGCAATCGATCAAGGCTGCGAGGGGCACTTTATACCTAACGATCCAGCAGCTGATCTAATATCTCGCATCCTTCATCTTTTGCGCTGGGGTCGCAAGATTCATTACACAGACGGAAGTCGGCTTATGGTCTATACTAATGGCATCAACAGCCGTCTTCACAACCCTTACACTTCTCGGACTCCCAGTGGCGACCCAGAAGTATGTCTCAGAGAATTACGGGAGATGCGATCTCGGCTCAGCAGCCTCAGTCTCGCGGCTCAGTTTCAAAATCGTAGCGTTGTCCACGCTCCCACCCCTAATAGTAGCCCTTCTGCTCTCCTCATCTCTTTCGACACTCATTCTCGGAGGAGCCGAATACATAATCCTGTTCATCCTAATCCTCTTAGCCTCGGCTATGCTCGGCCTCACCGCTCTATATGGCGCTGATATGCTCGGTTTAGGAATGTATCTGGAAGTCGCAATCCAGAACATAGCCTTCATCCTCATAGGTAGGGCCTCAGGGTTGGCGTTGGCATACAGAGGCTACGGGCTCCTCGGACTAGCATCAGGTTGGCTGATCGGCGCGCTCTCCTGTCTCATACTCTCAATCTACCTAATGCGCAAGAAGCTTCCCAAACCAAGCAAGCATCTCAGAGACCTATATGGAACAATCTTCAGGTACAGCTACCCAGTCTGGATCCTAGCCATAATAACGCTAGCGCAAGGCTGGGCAGACATCGCAATCCTCTACGCCTTGACAGGTCGACCAGCAGTCACAGGAATCTACTATATAGCCGCAACTGGAGCCACACTTCTAGCCATTTTCTGGATAGGCATCTCGATTGTCGTACTCCCACTCATGTCCTCTGAAGAAGCACGACTAGGCAGACAAGCGCTACCGAGCATATACAATACTTCAAGCCGCCTCCTCAATATCCTAGCCCTACCGATAGGCTTAAGCCTAGCAGCAATCTCACCAACAGCTATCAGAATCGCTTACGGACAAGCCTACACGGAAGGCGCAATCCCATTCGCCCTCTTAACCGCAACCGCTATACTCCCAGCATACGTCTTGATAAACACCTCAACCCTCCAAGCCATGGCTGAAACAAAGCCTCTAGCAAAGATCGGCGTAGCCTCGGCCATCGTTGATATAGCTTTCGTCACAGTCCTCGTCAAACTTTTAGGAGCGAACGGCGCAGCTCTAGCCAGAATAGCGATGTACGCAACCGCTTTCCTCTTAACCCAGAAGACACTCGCCTCGAAGGCTCAAATTAGAATCGACCTTACCCACCTCAGAAAGACGATCACTCTCACTGCAGTCGTCGCCTAGACCTTGTACCAATGTTGAGAAAGGCCATTATTCGATGGAATCCGGAATCTCAACGGGGCTACGTCGAGGTAAGCCGCTTGAAGGAAATAATCAAGTCTGGTTCGCGCGCTCCTAGTGGGCTACGGTTGTCAGAGGGCTTCTCTCCCTAGGCTTTAGGCCCGAAAACATTAAGGATTAAGGTGCAGTAATGAGAATCTTGTTAGGAATCGTTTAAGGAGAGAATCGATTGAGCGAATACTTATCGGACAAACTGGCTGACCGTCGTATACTTATCACAGGCGGCGCGGGTTTTATTGGAAGCGAAATCACGGCGCAACTCTGTCGGGGGGGATCTAAAGTTACATTATTCGATGACTTCTCATCAGGCAAGATTGAATATGTCAGTTCACTCGATGGCGTTACAGTGGTTAGAGGTGACGTATGCGATCGGGAGGAAGTGGCAAGCGCTGTCAGAGATCAGGAGACAGTTATACATCTTGCCGCTTTGCCCTTCATACCAGACTCATACTACTATCCAGAGGACTTCTTCCGCGTGAATACCATGGGTTCAGTCAACATTGTCTGGCAGTCTATACAATCGGAGTCTGTTGAGCATCTTGTTCATGTGTCATCGAGCGAAGTCTATGGAACCGCGCTCTACACGCCCATGGACGAGAAGCACCCAACGCTTCCTCATTCAACATATGCTGTGAGTAAACTTGCTGCTGATCGAGCTGTTTTTGCGATGCACAAAGAGCATGGCTATCCTGTCGTAATAGTGAGACCTTTCAACAGTTATGGCCCCAACGTGACCCAGCCTTATATTGTTCCGGAGATCGCGTTACAGCTACTAAACGGTCGGAATCCACTCGAGTTAGGTAACGTTAACGCTATACGAGATTTCACGTATGTCGAGGATACAGCTCGGGCCATTATTCTTGCAAGTATAGAGAAGCAAGCTGCGGGAGAGACCATTAACATAGGTAGTGGACGAGGCGTGAGTATCAGTGAGCTAGCCATGCTCATGGCCAAGATCTTGGGGAAAGAAATAAACCTCCATATCGATGAAAGCAGGTTCAGGCCTTACGATGTAGAAAAACTGATCTGCGATTTCAGTAAGGCGCGAAGAATACTGAACTGGAGTCCAACGATATCTCTCGATGAAGGCTTGAGGAGGACTCTGGACTGGTTTAGGGGCTATCCTGTAAGATATGAGACTCCGTTCACAGGTTGGCCGAGAGTTTACAGAAGGTCGAGATATTGACATTTTACGAAGGGAAGAAGGTTCTGGTTACGGGCGGCAGTGGACTAATCGGGTCGCATCTCATTGAAGCCTTGCTCAGGGATGGCGCGGATATGCGCACAGTGATTCATTCTCGGCCGCCACAGGTACAAACCGAAGGGGTTGAAATTCTAAAAGGTGACCTGACTCACATGGAGGATTGCATTAAAGCTGTTAAGAACATAGAGTATGTTTTTCACTTAGCTGGCGTGGTTGGCGGAGTTGGCATGAATGCAGCCCATCCGGCCCTGATGTATACACCTAACATCTTAATGAATACGCAGATGCTAGAGGCTGCCAGACAGGCCGATGTGGACCGCTACCTCTTCACGAGTAGCGCCTGCATATATCCAGGCAACATCAGCTACTTTGAGGAGGAGAGGGGATGGGATGCACCTCCTGAGCGAACCAACGCATCCTACGGGTGGGTTAAGCGAATGGGAGAGCTTCAGGCTCAAGCTTACGCAGAAGAGTATGGAGTGAAAGTCGCTATAGTGAGGCCTACGAATGCCTACGGCCCTCGCGACAATTTTGATTTAGAGGCTTCCCATGTGATACCCGCTTTGATTCGAAAGGCGGTTGAACGTCATGACCCGTTCGTTATCTGGGCCAATGGTGAGGCGACTCGGGACTTTATTCATGCACGCGATATTGCGCGGGGCATGATGTTGGCTTTGGAGAGATATCCTTTTCCGGATGCCGTAAACCTAGCTACGGGGAGAAGCGTCAAGATTAAAGACCTGGCTTCAAAGATTCTTTCGATCAGCGGTTACGAGAATGCTAGGGTTGTGTTTGATGACGCGAGACCTCTCGGCCAGGTGGAACGTAGGGTCAGCACAGCTAAGGCTAAGGAAAAGATTGGTTTCGTAGCAAAGATCGACTTAGAGGAAGGGCTGAGGGAGACCATAGAGTGGTACATGGGCAGTGGCGGAGTTCTAAGGAAATGAAGAGCGAACTTCGGCCCCTCCAACGATCATGATCAAAACGTCGCGCGGCTGGTTTACGGCTATGGAAGGTAACACAGGCGGATAAGACGATCGCTAACTCAACTTATCACCTATGTTCCGAATCCACAGTTGAGCACGATAATGTCAAACATCGATAGCAACGAAAGGGTAATCCTAGGTAAATCACCACCTAATGTTGTTCAGGAACACGTCGAGAGATACGCGTTCGCTAGAGAATATGTTTGGCGTCAGAGAGTTCTCGATGTAGCATGCGGTTCTGGTTATGGGTCCGCTATGCTTGCTCAGGCGGGGGTAGCGATGTAGTCGGAGCCGACATTTCTCCCGAAGTTGTGCGATACGCAGAGAGGCCGAATTCTACCTAAGAGCCATGGATAAGTTGACGATCCTCGGTAGCGGCAACGGGCAACTACGAACCCGAGTCGAGGAGCTCGAGGAAGAGGACAAGCGATTAAGATTGAGGGTTGAGTCATTTGAGACTGGTTTGACGGAGCAAGCTAGAGAGGAGATAAATCGCCAACTCGAGGACGTAACGAAGCAGATCAACCAAACAATCGAGGAAGCATTGAAGACCGGAAAGGCCCCTCAGATCAGCATTCATCTCGGTCGACGTGAAAAAACCTAAGTCCCTACGATGAACTTTTAGAGCTATCGCTAGAGCCCTCGAGGGTTTACGCTTCAAGCTTTTCACGAAGTGACATTCGCACGGGAGCATGCCAACCACGCAGATCAACAAGCAATTCACAAAGACCTCGGATAGTACCGGCGGCCCTGAAGCCCAATTCACCGGTTATGGTCCACTTAACTATTTCCTCAACAAAACGCACAAGATTCTCTGGGTTATCCAATTCATAGCCAACCCATGGAAGCGCCTTAAGGGCATTCTTATTATTCTTTTGAGCCCCAGTCCGCCGTTTCTTCCGATTGTTTTGTATAAGTCAATTATAACGTATGTGGAAGGACCACCGCTTAGTCGTCGTACGTTGCGCAGGACTTTGCCCAATATGATCCCAAGGCTTGTAGAACCGGCAGAAGGAGCCTTGGAAATACGGCAACCTAAAAATCAATAGCGACATCACCACGATCCCTGAACCCAGCGGGTTCTTAGATGCAATTCTTTGCACGGACGTGCTCGAGCACATCCCCGCTCAAATCTTGGCCACTAAGGAGTTTGCGCGCCTGCTGCGACCTTGCATTTGGATATCACCTACAGGCGACAAAGCGATAGAGTGTGCTCATTTCGAGCTGTCACGCGCAATACTGATTTCTGCCCGTTTCTTGAGCTCAAAGATACCGCAGCCATAGTGACAACCGCAATTGGTAGCAATACTCTGTGAATCTAGTGTTATGTTTTCATGCAAATCGCCTCGATCATCAACGTACGAAAATCCCATAAGCTGAAAACGCCCGCTCACCATATCTAGTACCGTCTTGATTGCGAAGACTCGGTGAGCATTGAATTCAATCCTCTCCGGCCCTATTGGAACTGACAAATACAGGGTACCGCCTGACTTGAGAATCCTGTGAATGTTGTTGAGCCCGCGTAAATGTCCTTCGATGTCGACGATGTCGCCATACCGTCCCAGTCCGAAGTGTTCCAGTGCATGAAGACAGGAAATCGAGTCGCAATAATCAGACAGCTGTAATTCCTGATCCATCAGATCACACTGCTTGAAGATGATGTTCGGGATACATGCTCTAAGCGGTCTAATGTCGAGAACTTCTATGGTCCTGAAAGTTGCCACGTGAGCAACGAAACCATCGACTCGAGAACCCACATCTACATGCCTAACAGGTTTCCGTTGGAATATTCTCCTGGCGATGAGCAAGTCCTGATGAAAGTAGTGTCCCGAAGCAGCTCCAGATGGGGAACTCCTATCATCGAGGTACAGCACACTGAACCTCAGATTGTACTTCAGTCATAGTCTTCTGTTCTGTTCCTTCAAGGCATCGTATTCTTTGATTGCCAAGGGAAAGGATCTTATTGCACGAAAGAATTTCCGGAAATCCAGACCAAGAGCTGTCAACCGCTCGAATACGGGTTGAAGTCCTTTCCCCCTCCTTCTTATTGGAGGAGTTGGTCTTGGACATGCCGTGCCGTCAGCACGATGTCGGAAGGATTTTTGATTCAACAAATCTCTCATCCTTTTCGTTCACCTAAGCGTAATCTGATTGCTTCTCTAAACCACCTTCACCCCCACACACAACCTAGCTGCTGTTTGCAGGCTGAAAGCGGTCTGCGTGCCGCGATTTCAGATGAACCTGACAAATATGTCGCCCCATAGCAACTCATCCTTCCAGCTATTCAGCCTGAGCAAGAGTTCTGACGGCGGCACAAAGTTATGGAAGAACAACGTCATAGATTCTCCAACCATACAGTCAACTTCCACTTCGCCCAATGTTTGAAGCCGCTCGATGCATTCTCTTGCATCTTCAAAGAATTCTCGGGTAAATTCAAACGATATCAGACGGATAGGTTGCGACAGACCTTTCAACACTTGCACTTCAAAGCCTTCTACGTCGATCTTACAAAAATCTGGCAGCCCATATCCATGAATCAAATTGTCGAGGGTGGTTATGGGCACCATAGCCACCTTGGTCCATTTATGATCTTTGGCGAATCTGCCTTCATTTCTCCATTTGTCGGACATTGTAGAAATCGTCGGTGCGTCTTCGCATATCATGAGTTGAGCGTATCCTTCAGATTCTCCCACCGCCTTGCTAACTATGATGACCCTCTCGTTGTGACCAAATCTCGACCAGAGTTGCCTCAGACAAGTCTCTTGAGGTTCGACGCACACGACCTTGGCGCCCAGTTTCAGAAAGACTTCTGTATTCTTTCCAATATTTGCTCCAATATCAAAACATAGATCGCCCCTTCTGATAAATTGCGCGTAGAATTTCATCATTTGTCTCTTGTGGCGAAAGTCACGCAGAAAGCGCCCCGGCAACACTAGCCGAACACCATATCGAATAATAGTCTTGAGATTTCTCTTGACCGGCCTGTCATGCCCGAAATCCACACGCCACGCCTCCTGTATAACGTCAATGAGGATTCAGAGGGGGCTGTTGCATTCCCTCATAGCTTTCTCCTTGGCGCCCGACTAAGCCTCCATCGATTAGCTCTCGAAGTTTCTGCTCGAAGTTCTCCTCTTTCAGATGTCACTAGATTTACTTGTAGACTTGATTTTGACACGTCGTGTGACAACCCTCTTCTTCGCTCCCTGAGGATTTGGAAAAACGGTTTAATAAGTTTGTTGAGGCCGCGAAGCGGGGAATCATCGATTACGACTTGCTTTAAAATACCGAAACTCGAAGAATAATAATACTTTCACTTTGCTAATGTATTGGCAATTTATCGTGGTACTTGCGATTGATAGCCTCAAAAACAATATGTCGATAAGATCCGCGGATTCGCCCTAGTCCTGTTTGGTTGACAAGGCGAAAGACCGCTGTTTCGCGGCATAGTTTTCAATCGATCTGGAAAAACTTAACAATCAAAGCGATGTTGCGCCCGAAACCTCGAGGAAGAGGAATAATCGGAAAGAGCGATAGGTTCGGATGCAATCCGCATGAAATGCGCGGGACCGCAAAATCACTTTGGCACGCGTCTGGCGCCGACATCCATTGCATACCATAGGCAATATCCTTAATAGGTTCAGCTAAGAGTTTCGAGAGGGAACTGGTCATGGCCGCTAATGTCACGCAACTCATTGGTTTTAACCAGATTAACCGTGACAAATGGGTTACCAGCATAGCGCAACGCTTACCGCCCGGTACACGGGTGCGAGATGCAGGTTCTGGAGAGTGCCGCTATCGGGAGTTGTTTGCCCATTGCGAATATAAGATGCAGGATTTCTGCCAATATGCTGGTACTCAAGAAGGCATACTGACAGAAAATTCGAAGTATGGTCGGATCGAGTATATGAGTGACATCAAGTCTATCCCAGTTCCTGATAGCAGTTTTGATGCTGTGCTCCGTACTGAGGTACTGGAATATGTACCTGAGCCAATCCTTGCAATCAGGGAATTCAGCCGCGTTCTCAAAGTTGGCGGGTCTCTCTTCTTATCCGCGCCGCTAGGATCAGGCCTGCACCAGCAGCCTATAGTGCTCGATGCGCCGAATCTGTTAGATCCAAGAAAGATGATAGAGTACGGATTCAGATACGTGGGCATAGGCAGAGGGACTGTCGAAGCTTGAACGTTGGTACAACTGCAAGTAGCAATACCACCAACGCAATCAATTCCGCGCCTGCGACAGGCGCCAGCACAAGTAGGCACCTGATCTCCGGAAGGTCAAGAAAGCAAACTCAGGTGACCATTCGCACAACAGGATCATGAGTCGGCAAATCCTTGCGAAAAAGAAAGGACTATTCCCGACGCAAGCAGTCGCCAGCAGAAAAAGCCTGCTTGCTGCGTCAAATCGGACCAGCCTTTCTTCATGTTTCGTAATCGTTTTCTGACTGACATATCTCAGGCAAAGGTCGTAAACCATCGTGGCGGCGGCAAGCGCATCTGCCGGCCTAGCTGAGTTTGGCTGCAGTAAGGCTTCCACGAGATTCAACGATACGTCTCGACCGAGAGCATTGGCGACGGCTAATCGAACGATCTGTACCCTGCACTCATAAACGGCCCGCGCACACACACGTGACAAACTCCTATCATGCATCCTCAGCCCCAACAAGACCTCGGGGATGTTGGTAATTCTTGTTATCCGTGAGGCGCGTGCCCAAAACTCATAATCCTCTGCGTAGGACGACTGAGGGCCGCCCGCCAAAAAAGGGCAAGGTTCAGATTTGAAGCCCCCGAGCTGTCCGTAGACAGTACGCCGGGCCATCACTGAAGAGTTTGCGACAATATCGCTAAAAAGCATTAGCCAGCGTGTCAGACCTGGCTCAGATGGCGGTGTCTCGTTGGAGATAACTCTTCCTTGCTGATCGATGATCGCGAAAGCCGTGCCGACTACACCGATCTCTGGATGCCCATCTAGGAACTGAACCTGTTTTTCGAGTCGTTCAGGTGCGCTCACATCGTCGGCGTCCATGCAAGCAATGTATTCGCCATTTGCATGTCCCAGGCCGACATTGCGGGACTGAACAAGCCCTAACCTCCTTTCATTGTGGATGTGCCGTATGCGTGGATCCGAATAGCTTTGGATTATTTGAATGCTCTCAGCGCTTGTGTCATGCTCACTTATGATAATGAGCTGAAAATCTTGAAAGGTCTGATTTAGAATGCTGCGTATTGATTGGTGCAAGTAGGGCTCGGCATCATATACGGGCATTAGGACACTGACTCTAGGAGATGAACTCACACTGAATCACCGTGCTAAAGCATCGGCCAAGCGACCTATCCAACGGATAAAGTCGTTAGGCGTGCCGCCCCCACCAGAATTGCTGCTATGAACTGGATCCTCAGGGCGGTCCCTAAGGCTTTCGTCAAACCGGTAGTATTCATGTCTCATGACATTCCTATTTACCTTCGCCGATATTTATTTAAATACATTGTAGAAATAAGGGATTGCCAAATCGAAAAGTTCACGTGGCCTTGCCAGAGTGACCGCGTTGCGTCTTGTTACACGTCTCTACAATTATTGGCTCCGGCCGATGTTTGACCCCCGCCGTGCTTTGTTGTTAGCATGGCAGTTCGCCCGGTACTTACGTTCTTGACGGAGCTATTCCCGGATGCCTCAGGCGGAACCACTGCGTTTTGAAGACAGCTACCCCTGCTTGGAAGACCGTACAGCGACAACTGGTTTCGATGCGCACTGCTTCTACCAAGCGACCCGCTGAACCCGATAGGCACGCGCCAGGCATGTCGCGAGCTGGCGCGGGTGCTGGCTGAGGACGGGAGCCTGTTTTTCTTCCTGCCTGTCGGGAGACGACGTGTCTGCTTCAATGCCCACCGCGTCCACAGCCCGGCCCAAATCCGTGACTATTTTCATAGCCTTGACCTAGTTGAATTCTCTGCTGTAGACGATGGAGGAGGCCTGTTGTTCGACATCTCGCCCGAAAAGATGGAGGGCGCTGAGTACGCCCATGGTTTGTTCTGGTTCCGGCGCTAACTTAATACTGACCAGTGAGAATTTATCCTGCAGTGTGGTAGAGACAATGAAGGTTCTCGCCCGATTCTGCTTTTTCCTTTTTTCGCTTTTGCCACCTGATAACGCCGATTTATACCGCCTGTGCCGGCGGTATGTGGATACTTACAATGGCGAAAACAACGACGATATGCGGACCAACGGCGAACTGCGCTTCTTGCGCCAGACACTGCCGAACTGGCAGACGGTTTTTGACGTTGGAGCACACGTTGGGCGGTGGGCTGAGTTGGCGCTGCAGATTAACCCCGCCCTCAACCTGCATTGTTTCGAGCCGAGCCAGGCGACCTACCAGCGATTACTGGCGAAAAGGTTCCCTCCCCAAGTGATTTGCAATCCTTTTGGGTTGGGTTCAGCCGAGGAGGAGCGAACGCTGTACGTGTTCGAGGATGGATCGGGCCTTAATTCCCTGTATAGGCGGCACGGCCTCGAGGCAGGATGGGGGCTTGCGCCGCAACAGCGCATGGAGACAGTCCGCTTGGACACGCTCGACCATTACTGTCGGGAAAAAAGCATCGACAGCATCGATTTCCTGAAGGTTGACGTAGAAGGACATGAGTTAGAAGTGTTCAAAGGCGCATCGCAGATGCTAAGGGAGCGTCAAATTAGGGCCATCCAGTTTGAGTATGGAGGTTGTCACATCGACGCCCGGGTGTTGTTGAAAGACCTGTTTGAGTTCTTACAGCCGTATGGCTATACCTTCTACAAGATCCACCCTAAAGAGCTGCGACGAGTCGAACGTTATGACCAGCGGTTGGAGAACTTCCAATACCAAAATTGGGCCGTGATGGGAAGGAATTGAGTTCAGCTAGGACGCGTCTGGTACCTACTATTCCTGACGGCCATACCACAGATCTTGGTCTTCACAGGCTGGTAGATTCTCATCCAATAATCAACTTCTGTCAGGCAGTACGCCTTTGTCAGGCAGCCAGAGATAATCGTCGTCTAGCCACGCGAGCAACCGCCACTGCGGTCTCGAAGTAGCGCGAACTCGTCCGCCTTCCAAATCAAGGGTATTGATCAGAGCACGCTTCACAGAAAGCGTGCATACACATCTCCCCACGCTGGTGGATCGGAATGTTATTGAAAAGCGTGTTGACTGATTCGATACGTAGTGCCAGGTCGCTTCTATGCCCGAATCTGGTAGCCCGCCACTGACTAGTTACCGCCGGTCTGATCGCCCAAACCTAGCAGGTCTAAGATCTGCTTGGCACGGTGTGCATAGGTATGTCGCTCGAGGATGGCCCGGTAGCCCCTTTCCCGGTAGCGGCGGTTGAAGCGGTCATCGCTCAGCGCCTGGTGTGTGATGTCATGGTACTCATCCACACTGCCAGGCACCAGTAACTCATCTGCAGCAAAAAGATCTCGATAGAATGGGATGACATCGGTGATAGCAAGTCCCCCACTGCCCATTATCTTAAAAGGTCGCTCCACAATGTCGCCCATGACTTCGGCGTGAGGTTCGCTGAGCGCTGGACACACCTGAGCGTTTTGATAGAGCACTCGCTCGTCGCCTTCCGGCAGCAAGCCGCCATAGCCTTTGTACGGCCAGCGATCATAGCCATAAACCGCCAAGATATCCTCGTAGGGTTTCAAGTATTTGTCATATTGCACATTTTTGTAGGGCCGATAACCCCCTACAAAGGCCATCTTCACATTAGCGTAGCGTTGGTCCTCCGGCTCAGGATAGTAGTGAGTCGTGTCGCAGGCCAATGGTATCGACTCCAGGCGTTGTCCGCGTTTTCGCCACTCGTCATAGAACATTAGGCAGGAACGCGGCACCGGCGCCCACACAAAAGCCGCCCCCGACTCAAGAATGCGTTGCGTCACCTGCACTGGCATGCGCGGATCAGGCAAGTTGTGATTCGCGTAAACCACTTCCAAGTCTTCAAACCAAGGATTTACCCAGACGAAATGCGGAATATCTCGTAGAAGTCTCCGGGCGGCTACACCCAAGTCCGCATAGTCGTAGCAACTCAAAGAAACTACAGGCCGCTCCAACTGTGGCAAGACGTGGGCAATTTCATAGACACTGACCAGATGGTAGCGCACGCCAATCTGAGCAAAGCCATGGCAAAAACCCAAACGGATAGTGACTGCTGCGTTGGGCACATTGATATTGAAGCCTTTGCGGCAAACTACCACCACAGTAACCGGACTGTCTCCTGGTCCACCATAGGGCTGATTTCCCAGCACCGGCTCGAACTGCCCAGACGTCAATAGTGGACTGACGAATCGCTTAATCAGCCGTCGAGCAAGCGTTAGGAAAGACATGCCGTACTACCCCAACATTCTTGTCGCGATGATCTATTGGACATCTTGCTTCTTCAGAACCGTCAGGAAAGATGTGTATTCGCGTGGGGTACTTGGATAGATGCGGTTCTTGCGGGAGTAGTAGTCGTCCTGCTTCCAATAAGAGCGAATTGTCTGGATATCGGGAAAGTGGGCAAGGCGGATTCCAAACAGTTTCTCTAGCACAGCAACCGAGATACCTCCACCATATCCACAGTCCATTGTCAAGATAATCAACCCGCCCGGCTTGGTAACTCGAATCAACTCCTTCAGGGCACGGCGTAAGGTTCGGGTGTAGAAGAGCTTGCGGGGAGGGGGCAAGAGCCAATCGACGGCCTTCTGGAACGAGCCTTCGGCCTCGTACAGATGCTCAAGTACGCTGACACTCACCGTGTAATCAAAAAAGTTAGACGGCCACTGCATAACTCGCATGTCTTGTTTATGATACTTGACCAGATTGCCGCCCAGCAGGGTACGACTCCTCTCCAAGATTGACTCTTGCTCGTCGGCATCCCAGTCAAATCCATAGGCCTCCATGCCGATTGAAGCAAGATAGCGAATCAGCGGCGTATACCCGCACCCGGCATCCAGCACCCTACGCCCAATACACTCATCCGGATTGATGTGTGAGAGCACCGACGCATACTCCCAACGCTTCCAGTTCCACTGAGTGTGTTCATACCAGGAATATATGATGGGCTCATCCTCCCGGTTCATGTCTTCAATGAAAGGCTCCATACGCGCGAGAAGAGCCTGTTGGTCCTCGGACAGTGCACCGTCCCATATCTTACACTCAACGATTCGAAAGTTAGTCGAATCCATCAACCGAATCATCTTCTATACATCATCTGTCCAGAAGGGTCTTCACAACGTTCTTAATCGACTCTTGCACAGTGTCACGTCTCAGCCGAGTGATCACACGCGCGTACCGCTTCAGATAATCCCTATCCACAATCGCACACAGGGCCACTGTCCACTCGAAACGGATCAGGTGCAGGTTGAAACCCGTCGCCCTTTCCCATTCTTCCACTGCCCGCTTCCCATGATTTCGTATGCTCTGATAACGGTAGTCCGTGGGCGGCACGATTTCATCAAACAGCATTACAGTCCCAACTTGGACATGTGGTGTCAACAGCCGCAGCGCGTCACGATAGCCTTCATATATGTCTGCGTCAATGTGAGCAAATCGTACTTTGCCAATGCCATATTCGGCGAGCGACGACAGTTTCCCAAAAAAGCCTTGTACCAGCTTGGCATGCACTCCGTGGCTCTGCAAGCGTTGCTGCACACTCTCCAAGCTCGTGTCGCTGAAGGTGCCTTTGGCCTAATCTTGCGCGCAGCCATCCTCCAACGGAACGCTAGAGGACGGCGTTCCTTCAAAAGAATCGAAGCCATACATCGATGGCACCCGAGGCAAATACTTGCGGGCGAGTCGGGCAAGTGTGATCAGACCGTCTCCCTTGTAGACGCCGAATTCCACCATGCATCCCTCATCAGGAGCGGCCGCCATTAACATGAACGCGCGCTCTGCCAGGGCGGAGATCATTGGAACGACCTCCTGTACCATTCAATCATTTCGGCAATTCCCTCGCGGAGGGAGACGCGCGGCACGTAGCCACCAGTGACCTCCCGCAGGCGGGTGGAGTCCGCACACTTGCGAAACCACCTTCTGGCCTAGACATGTCAAACACAATCCTAGGATGTCTACCGGAGATTTCGCAGATGAGGTTCACCAGCTCCGCAATCGCCATGTCGTCTTCATAACCGATATTGACCGGTGTGGCGATCACATCTTTCTCAACGACTTTCATCAGCAGACGGGTGGCATCGCTGGCGTGCAGGAAGTTGCGGCGCTGTTGCCCACTACCCCATACCACCAGTGGGTCTTCGCCATCCATGATACGCTTGACCAGCGAAGGGATCACATGCGCTTTGTCCTCCGTGCCCCAGCGGTAATTGCCACCGTAGGGATTGAAGGGGCGGACAATGGTCACTTTCATGCCATAGTCGTGAGCATAGTAGGCACCCGCCAATTCCTGAATTCGCTTGGCCCAGCTATAGCCTTCGTTGACACTTTCCGGCATTCCAGTCAACACCGGCAGTTCCGGCGTGGGTATCACCGCCTCGTCAGGGTAAACGCACGACGAACTAGCAATCAGATAGCGCTCCACCTCGTTCTGCCTAGCAGCTTCCAAAGGCGCAAGTGTGGACAGCAGGTTGTGGACTAGCATCTCGCCGTTGTGGGCACGGCTGTATTCCATGCCAAAGGCTTTTGCGGCCAGGTTAAGTACCATGTCCTGGCCGCGCGTCACCCGGTCCCTAACCCCCATATCGCGCAGGTCGGCCTGAATAAACTCTACCCGATCAGCAACAGGCTTGAGGTTGTCCACATGGCCGTTGTCCAGATTGTCCACTACAGTAACCCCCGCACCCGCTTCTACCAGTTGTGGAACCAAGTACGAACCCAGAAACCCGCACCTGCCCCCCACTAAGACGCGCTTGTCTTGCCAGAAACGCTCATTGGTCATCGTTGGCCAACTCCATCGAGGCTAAACTTAGAGCAGTCTCTGCGGAAATCTCGACAGTTCCGCCCACCAGATGCATTTGCGTATTATCTCGCATCGCGCTCATGCAGGCTAGAATCAGGCTGTGCTTCAAAAGTCTGTCGCCAACTTCCTTCTTTCTCAGCTCGCGTTTCTCTCGCAAGACCATTCAGGAAAGAGTTAATATAATGCGGTACGAATGCACGAGAATAACAATAAAGCTGGGCTGTGCGCTGAGTACGCCCGAACGTGATCCATGGGACCTTGACTCAATTGGCTATGTATAGGAGCGACTTCTGGTGGTAGGCCGCACGTCGATCTCCGTGATTTGTTTCAGCAAAGACCGGCCCATGCAGTTGGAGGCCTACCTTAACTCTCTTTTCCGCATGTGTGCCGAACCCTTGCCAGTTACTGTACTATACACCTGCAGACCTCATTTTCACGCGGCATACAGCAAGCTGAAGTCGCAGTTTCGCCAGGTCGACTTCATCCGGGAAACGGATTTCAAAGAGCAAGTTCTCGCGTATCTGCGGCAAGTAGAAAGCCCTCTTTTCATGTTTGGCTGTGACGATGTCATATTCAAGCGCCGGTGGGACCCGGGAGAGATCTCGAAGACTTTTCAGATTCTGCCAAGGCTGCTCGCGTTTTCTCTGCGGCTAGGAAGAGAGATTACGTATTCCCATCCTGCTGACCGCATCATGTCGGCGCCTCATTTCTTGGAGAGCGACCCCTTTCTTGTGTGGCGTTGGCCTGCCGGTCAGCTTGACTGGGGCTATCCGTGGGAACTTGATTGCACCATATACGCCGTCCAGTTCGTAAGAAGCATCCTCATGGGGATGCACAAGCTCGATTGGTCCCATCCAAACCGACTCGAAGGTCTCGGCGCCGATCTAATCCATCGAATAGGGCGCGGCTTCTTCTTGAGGGCTTCTCATCCTCTGGCCAAGGGGAGCATTATCACTAGGTTTGCAAGAAGCGCGCTGATGTCCGTGGAGAAACTCCGGCTCAACCGTAGCATTCGCCAGTTTCAGGATTTCGACCTGATGGCTTCCTATCCTCTGGCGAGGGCGAGTGTCGTAACGATCAACAGGGTGCAAGACGTAGCTCCTAATCGGATTTATGGAGGGGACCTCACGGTCGATGTGCTCTTGGAGAAGTGGAACAGCGGCATAAAACTTGATACTGATCGTTACACTGATCACTCTTATCCAAGTATCCACATCGGTGAGGTGCATCTTTCGCACCACTTCAGCAAGGCCTGACACGGCAACGATCAACGTGCTAGTTGTCGGCACGAGCCGTACGCCCGGACGTTCTGGCGCTTTTCAGCTCAAGAAAACCTTTCGTGACAGATTCGTCATGTGGGGAACGGGAAACGCGACGAGAGAGTTTCTGTATGTAGAAGATGCGGCTGAAGGAATCTTGCTCGCGACGGAGCGATACAATGAGAGTGTTCCAGTCAACCTAGGCTCAGGTATGGAGATCAGCATCAAAGAACTAACTCGCTTGATTACAAGATTAACCGGATTCTAGGGTGACATTGAGTGGGATACGACAAAACCGGACTGTCAACCTCACAGAGTCTTGGATACCACTAGAGCAAAAAAGTTGTTTGGATTTGCAGCAAGAAATCCACTCGAAGAAGGTCTGAAGCGAACAATTGATTGGTACCGGAAGAACCGATAATGATTCTTTGCTGCGTCGAAAACACGACCTGGTTGTTTGCCAATATAACGCAGGCAAAAGTCAGCCGCGCTTCCTGTGAGGGTATCTGATTCTTCTGCCCAAAGTGATCAAGCCATCAAGCGTTCCCAGGGCCTTCTCAAACCGTGTGTGAGGTAAGCCGAAGCCAAGTGAAGATAGGTTCTTTGATTTTGTTGCCCACATTGCAGCTGTGATGAACGCGGATGGAAGGATCAGCGCTGCATTCGCGAAGAACAGGCCACATCCAATCAAGACGGCATAACGAAACGACTTCCATCTTTCCAGTAGGAGGACGTAGTTCCTACTCGCATAGAAATGCTTGAATTGCTGGTCCAGCGCGAATGCCCCTAGGCCCCTTCCAACGTGATAGACCGCCGCACTGGACGTGGCATAAAGTCGATGCCCCCTGTCCCTGATTCTGATCGAGAGGTCGACATCTTCGAACTGATGAGAGATTTGCTCATCGAAGCCATTGACCTCTTCCAACACTCGTTTGGGAAGCAGAGCATTGCCGGTGAACATGTAATCTGTCAGACCTTGACTCGCTTCAAAGGCCACCGTTAATCCTGAGAGAGAAAACGAGATTCTGCACGCCGCGCTCCTGCGGCCCGAAGGGTCAACTATGGCCCCTGAAAGCCCTCCGATCAATTCGTCTTGCTTCTGAATCTTTAGGAAAGCTCTCACTAGCTCCAGCAAGTTCTCGCCGGGAGCTATGCAGTCATCATCTATGAAGTGGACGAGATCTCCTCTAGCGACTTCTAGCCCCCTATTTCGAGCGCACCCAGCCCCCTTCCTTCGTCTGTCCGTAACAACAATCACTTCATACCGCGGATACTGATACTGCGCCAAGGCGGCCAAGCATCGCCTAAGCCACTCTCCTCCTAGGGTGGGAACTATTACCGACACAAACGGAAGCATGTCGGAATCTATGCAACTTTTCTTTACGAACTCGTAGGTCCTTATCGTGACATCCAAACGAATCCGCGTGCCAAAACTATCGTTGCTCCATTGGGGATTGCTTTGACATCGATCCTAGAAGTCGAGGGTTCTTAGACCTCTAATCACAGTCGAACACTTGAGCAGTTCAATGCAGAAGACTGTCACTCGAACTCCAACGCTTGAAACCTAGTGGAGTGTGACAAACGTTTGCCTCAAAGTGGAGAAGTTAGGCGGGATCATGTGTCTTATTATTTCGGAATCCGGAACAGCGCGGATGCGGGACTGAACGAAAACATGTTTTCTCCAGATCTTTCCGAGATCGCTAAGGCGCCACAGGAGTGCTCTCAACTTTGCCATGGATTTCGCCGGCTCTTCAGGAAGCAGAAATACAGCGAGGGCCATCTCCAGCAGCACTACGAGAGGCAAGAATCTGATGAGATTTCGAAGGCTGTGGTTCTTGATCAACGTCACGAGTCGGTTCTTCGCAAACGAGAATATACGAACATAGTCGGTTATGGACGATGCCGATCCACCCTTGAAGTGGTACGCGACAGACGACGGAACTAAGACGATGCTATAGCCCCGCAGTCTCACTCGCCAGCCTAGATCGTTGTCCTCGAAATACAGAAAGTAGTCACGGTGAAACGGCCGTCCGTCAAGGGCTGCTTCCTCTAGAACGGATCTTCTGAAGGCCATCGATGCTCCGTCAGGGTAGAAAGGTTCCCCGACGCTGAAAGACGAAGATTCACAGGCCCTCAGGTACACAAACCCAAGGGCATCCATATAGAAGCCTAGGCTGTCAAGCCGGTTTCTCTCCCTCAACGTAACAAGTTTGCTTTGCGCGCCGCCCACCTTGGCATCTGAAGTTAGTGCGCGGACCAGTTCGCTGAGCCATTTTCGCTCGACTCTTGTGTCGACATTCAGAAATACGACGATGACGCCCTTGGATTTCCTGTAGCCCACGTTATTGCCTTCAGCGAAACCAAGGTTTCGTTCGTTGCGGATAATGCTTACCCCCAGGTTCATGCCAAATGATTGAGACAAGACCTCGTAGCTGCCGTCGGTGTTATGCACGACGACTACCTCGAGGCTAGGGTAGTCGCTGTCGAGGACTGATCGAACACATTGCTCCGCAAATCCTAGCCCGTTGTAGTTGAGTATGACGACCGAAACGGGAGGAACGCCCACCTCACGCCCTACCTCACTTAAGTTGTCGCCGATCAATTAGCTAGCCTCTGTCTATCTGCCGGTATCTCGCCGGAAACAGATACCCTACCAAATATCCGAACCATCGCCTAATATTATACTGTAACAAGCGAAAGTCCCAGGTGAACACTGCTGCGACCAAGACGAGAAATGGATATAGGAACACATTCCGCATTATAAAGGGTAGGGCTTCCTTCCCGACGAATCTCTGAAGAACTCTGAGGTTTGCTCCCATCCAACGCCCCTTTTTCTCGCTCAAAGTGAAATGGTGAATGCCGACAACCTTCATGGTTCTTGACACATAGCCTCTCCTACGAATGTGCAGCCAGATGTAGATGTCCTCAACTGCACCCAACTGTTCAGGTATCCCGATCCCTTGAACCGATTCCCTCAAGAATAAAGTGGAATGAGTTATGAAGAATTCACGCTCCAGAGATGGCAGAAGCCTCCACCAGAAACGCTTGAACTTCTCCAGCTCAATTGGAGGATTGACGCTGGGCAGCAGGGCCACTGCGCCTATGGGTCGGCCATCTTCCGAGCTCCTGCCCAACAACTTGACGGCTCTTTGATACCACCCGTCCTCATCTATGACGACATCAGAATCTAGCATCAATAGTACGCCGCTTGTTGACTTCTCGAACAGCAGTTGCCGCGCATGACCCAACGATTTATCCTCCATGTAGACGTGAGCCCCGTGCTTCTCAAGAATGTCGAGCGTTCCATCATCGCTATGACGATCCGCCGCGATGAACCGACAATTCGGAACAGCTTTCTCGACAGACCTCAAGGCTGAATCAAGATACCTCACGCTGTTGTAGGTCGCGACCAAAATATCTATCGACTTCGTAGGATCTATGGGCATCAACTTTGCTTCACCTGTTTCGCTTGCGCTTCAAGATAAGTCTACCTTGAACGGAGTTGGAAGGCCGTTACAACACAGTGCTTCATCTATGCGGTGCTTGTCAGTGCTGGAGCTGATATGGCAAACGCGTCCTCGAAGATCTTTTCGGCGCTGAACTCTTCAGTGAATTGCGGAATTTTCTCTTGCATTCGATAAAGTAGACTCCTGTTCTTGAGTAGCGTCGTTATGGTTTTTGCTAGCGCGTCTATGTCGTAGGGTATGCAGATTACGATTCCCCTCTTCTCTAGTTGGTTTGCGGCGACCGCTGAGACTTGACTTACTATGACAGGGATATTGTGCTCAAGATATGTCTTAACCTTGCTGGGCTCTATGTAGCGTGTCAAGCCATGTGCTGTCGGAGCATACATCGCTATACCTACGGAACATTGAGAAAGTATGTCGCTCAATTTTCTCTCGTCATATACGAAGCCGAAGAATCTCACGAATTCTCCTAGGTCTCTACGTTCAACCAGTCTCTTCAACCTCTCTTCTTCAGGCCCTGACCCGATAATGAACAACTTAAAGTCAGGAATATGCCTCAATATTTCCGGTACAGACCCAATGACTAGCTCAAGTCCTTGGTGGGGTCTTAGAAAACCTACGTAGACCGCTATGTTGCTGTTCAGCTTCGACATTGAGATCAACTTGGGCGTAACCGGGTGTGGAACAGTGGTCTCCAAACGCGGTCTCAGCTCAGGGGAATTGGCGCGCCTAGCCTGTCTTATGGCGTCAGATAGATTCCAAGTCACGTCCGACAGCGATATGCACAATTCATCTATAATCTTGAAGCCAGCTGCCATGACTCGATTTCCAATAGAGCCGGATCCTCTTGGAGGCTGAATGTAGTCGTAGGAGTAGTAGATGACGCATTTTACGTACTTCATTCTTTTAAGGAAAAGCCCAGCTACTGTTGGTCCATAGGTGCAACCTATGTACAAATCAAATCTTCTTCTCATCCTAGTCACTGTAAGGACGATCGATACAATGTCCAGAAGGTAGAACAATGGCCATAGCGCCTTGGGCTTAATATAGCTACCTAACGCTCTCATAATCGCTCTCAGATCCTTCACGGATCGCCCATGACTGTACAGAGTTATCTGTGGCTTCGCATCTCTAAAGTAGGGGGCTACCAATCCGATGAAACCTAGGTTCTGGGTCTTGTCCAGAAGGTAGTCTCGCAGTTCTTCGTTACGATTTATGACTAGGTAGCCGGCGACTATTACGCTGAACGATTTTAGGTACGATATTCTATCGGGCGAACTCGCCGAGAGCGCCATTTTCTGCCTATGCCCATTTATGCGACGATATGGAATGTTGCGGGAATGGAAGTGCTTGCGCTCTTCGTCATCCTTATGGCGTAGCTCTCACTATCAATCCAGATGGCTTCAACACTGTAGCCGGGATAGCTTCGCGACACAAGGATCTGCTGGTAGTATGCTGGGTAAGCGCTCAGCATGGCAGGAACCTTGATCGTAAAATAATCATCGTAAAGGAAGATAGAATCCCATCCTTTATCTACTAGAGATCTAAACGCATCCTCTGATGGAGGTACACCTGCTAGGAACACATTCGGTAGCATAGACAAATAGACCCTTATTCCACGCATATGAAGGCCTCCGATCACAAGAATCCTGCCAGAGTCTTTAGCCAGCAGATAAAGCCTGTAGTATGGAGCGCGATATTCGAAACTGAGTCTATTAACCGGCTCACGAGACAGAGCCCTCTGGAGGGTATCGGTTAACAGCGGGATCTGTGTAGAAGCCAAGGCCAGAAAGACCAGCAGGATCGCTGCCATACGCTTGGGCTTCACCTTTTCGTATAGGCTGGAGAACCCTGCAACAGCCGGCAGCGACGTATGCGTCATCCTCACCATCGTGGATGTCCAGATCGTCAGGGCAAGCGTTCCAACTGTTATGTACAGGGATATAGTGAAACTTAGGAATGCCAGTAACATATTCCATCCAATACCGGCTGAAATCGTGGATCTACGCCTAATGGCTGAGCGACTCCACATGAAGAAAGACACAAACGCGAAGATCGCGAATAGAGGATTGTATCCATAAACAAGACTTGTGATGAAGCCTCTCACGAAGTCAGTTCCCTGCGCTTGCAGCGGGACTGTAAATGACGGCGCGAAGAGGAATTCAGGATTTGTGGGCACCACGATGGTCGGTGGCGATGGGGATGGAGTAGGAGAAGGTGTACTCGTAGCATTTGTCGGAGTAGGCAGCGGAGTAGGAGGAGGCGGTATATAAGTCAAATAATGAAAGATTTGGATCCACATGTTTGTTATAAAGGCGTATGCAGGCTGAGCGAACTGAAGCGGTTGGACGCTGACAGGTATAGGAAAGACAAGTGCCATAGGCACAGCATACGCTAAGATCGACTTGATAGGCCTCTTCTCGGCCAAGAGCATCGTGATGAAGTTCCCAGCCAGAAATATCAAGTAAGGCTCTCGAACCTTGTACGCCATCAGGAATGCGACTGAAGAAAGCAGAGCATAGGCTGCCCGATAGCTTTTCAGGTAGCTGATTATGAAATAGACACCGAGCAAAGCAAAGAAGAGACCCATCGTCTCGGTGACGATCGTAGGCGCCAAGATTGTGAATATCGGGAAGAGTGGCATAGAAAGAAGGAGAAGCGCTGTTGCGCGTTGATTCACTTCTAAGCGCCTGAATATAGCGTAGGCAACCGCAACGCAGCCTACAGCCCAGATTGCCGAGTATATCGCCCCTCTTATAATCAATGTATAAATGTCTTTCACGTCGCTGAAGAACAGCGTAAAGATGCCGACGAATACCTCCCGGTAGTATAGGTTTTGCGCTTTGTCCAGGATGAAGTTGTTGAAGTACCAAGCCTCATCTGGGAGAATATAGCCTGTAACGAGAGTGTAGTAGAACCTCGCAACCACAATGCCAAGCATCAAGAAAACGGTGAACGCGAAACCAACTCTACCATAACCCACACGCTCGAGGTAACTGTTCACCCGCTTAAAGGGGGCAATCAGAGTCCTAACGATCAAATTTCCTCTCAGTCTCGTAACTCAAGAGCCACGTAACGAGGGCGAAACCTGTAACG
>Ga0315312_1000544_pt1 | contig 41707 bp, 37 predicted proteins | sample TDP7_MG_FD_203629 | JGI IMG/M metagenome (GOLD analysis project Ga0315312, IMG submission 203629) | Freshwater sediment microbial communities from Lake Towuti, South Sulawesi, Indonesia - TDP7 | ecosystem: Environmental > Aquatic > Freshwater > Lake > Sediment | place: Indonesia: South Sulawesi... | reverse complement strand
TACCCATTCTTGCTGCACTGCCAAAGAAAACTGATGACGTCACCGTTGACTTGACGGGGGACGGGTGTGTATTGTGTGGCGCCGGGTGTGGGATTTGAACCCACGCGGCCCTTTCGGGCCACAGACTGACTGTTTTTCTCCTTCTGGTGACTCCAGGCTTGAGCTTTTAGGCGCTGTAATCTGCTCCCTACCAGACTAGGAGAACCCGGCGCTTCGTGTGTATTTGAGAAAGTGTAATGCGTATTTTAGGGTTTGTGAGGTTCGTGCACGAGCGCATTCAACTGAGTTGTGGTTGGTCGATAACCAGGAGGTGAAGTATCGCGGCTGCGGCGATGCCGATGGCTCCTAGAAAGATTCCCAAAAGCTCATAATTATACAATAGGAGCAACAGTCCTCCCAATCCTGCTCCGAAAGCCGAGCCTAAACTGTCTGCTGCTGAAAAAATCGACATCATCGTGCCACGAAATTTTGGAACTTGTTCAAGAGTTAGACTGCTAGATGCTGTATACCTAATGCCTGCAAAGAGGCTTCCCAAATATGAGAAAGCCGAGGACAGCCACAGGTTGGGCAAATTTGTGAAGGAGATTGTAAACATGCCCAGAAGGAAGCAACCCAAGACCGTAAGGGTCTTCCTGCCAAATCTGTTCACGAAACGACCGCCAACAAGGCTACCAACAGTATAGCATAATGCGCCACCCGACAAAAATACCGTTGCGAAACCAGTTGACACCAGAAATTGTTGCCTAAAAAACGAAACACTATAAAGCAGAATAGCCTGCCATCCGGCTGCTGAGAGCGCGAAACCAATCAAGCAGGCGGATGCGGATTTGTTTGAGAAGACCTCCTTAAACCCCTCTGAATAACTCGTTTTACTCATCGTGGGCTTGGGGCTACTTGATGTTGATGGTAGACCCATAGCAACTAACAAGAAGCCTAAAATAGCGATGGGTAACACGAATCCGAAGAACGTCATCCGCCAGCCTCCAAGACCTGCGATGAAGCTTATAATGGGTGCCCCAATTAGGTATGACAATGACATGCCAGCGATGACCCATCCCATCGCACTCGCTCGTTTCTCGAGAGAAAAATGTTCCCCAACCAGCGTGGAGGTCATTGGCATGACCACGGCAATCGCCAACCCAGTTAGAGAATAAAATATGAGAATCACCGTGAAATTCGGGGAAAAGCTGCAGCCTAAGGCTGAGACGCCTACGAAGAAGAGACCCGTTAAAAGCAATGATTTGTGCTTGAACAGGACACACAAAACACCCATAAGTAAGGAGAAAACGACACCGACAATGGAAGAGAGAGTTCGAATCTGTCCCATAACGCCAACAGAACACTCGAAACTGAGACCCATCTCAATTAGAAGGAGCCCCGTTATCATTGTTGGCACCATTATGGCAAAAGCAGAAACGACCAGAGAGGGAAGGATAAGCCTTCCAGAAGAAGTCCTTTCATGACTTATTCGTGAGTTATGGCTCAAACCTCAACCACCCGTTTATGTTGTTTTGTGCCACATTTTGGGGTAAACGCCTCTGGGCATGAGCACTCGCATTGTTTTGGCTACCAAGCCGTGGTCCATTTTTAACATGTCTTCGCTTGAAACCAGTGCCCTTGACAAGGCTATGCTCTCACCCTTCTGCGTCATCAGGGCAACTGTGTCGTTGGGTTTTATTGCTGTTTCCAGCGATAAGACTCCTGGTGCTGCTAGGTTTGCGCCGTGACATATGGCGTCTACGGCAGAGTCCCGTATGATAATTTTTGGCACGAGCTCGACTACTTTTTCCATTGGTTGTATGAGTTTGCGAATGGTGATTTCGTCTCTTGTTTCTTGACACTTTGCTTGCACATAGGCTATGTCGTGTAGTGTGACCATGTTTTCGGATTCGGTGAACGGACCAGCCCTTGTCCGACGGAGTTCTTGCATGTGGGCGCCAACGCCTAACACTTCACCTATGTCGTAGCAGAGCTTGCGAATGTATGTACCCGCCTCACAGCCCACCTTAAACAAAACGTTGCGCTCAGCCATTTCCTGCAAGTCTAAGTAATAGACTTTTCGTGTGCGGATGCGCCGCGCAACTGAGGCTCGCAGGGGTGGGCGTTGATAAATGGCGCCCACAAACTCGTCTAAGACTGCCTTCACCTTGCTTTTAGAAGCGGCGCCGTGGAGACGCATGACGCAAACGTATTCTTTGCCCGACACAAGCAGCGCCTGAACCGTCTTGGTTGCCTCTACCAGCGTAACTGGTAGAACGCCTGTTACTTTTGGGTCTAGGGTTCCGCCGTGACCAGCGTGGTCTAGGCTTAGGATGCGTTTCACCCACGCCGTAACCTCGTGGCTGCTGGGTCCAGCCGGCTTGTCGAGGTTGATGACTCCGAACTTGATGTAGTCTTGTATTGGGCGTTCGCTGGGTTTGCAGCCGTATCTGGGATCGGTTTCCTCCTCAGCTTTTACCAAGAGTTTGCGCTTGACTTCCCAAGGAGGCGTCAGTCTGGGCATGATGGGGTTTCACCCTTTAGGAGAAGTGGGTTTTGTGTGGTTAAAAGGGTTGAGGCTTCTTAAGTTGAAGTTGAGGGTGTTGGCGTGTCAGTCATTTTGGATACCTGAACGATTAGAATAGGTGAAGTGGGAATTGAAGGGTAACATTGCCCGTATACATTAAGGATAAAAGATTTATGAAATTTTAAATAGACTGTTGAGAACCTTTAGGGTTTGGTGATTAGGCTTGAACCTTTTTGCTTTCTTCCTTGTTTGGGCGTTTGTGTTTCTTTTGCCCATTCCACCTTCAAGGTCTCGTTGGCGCTTCTTGCCGCGATTTGTAACTTTCGCTTTTGGGCTGCTGGTGTTCCTAATCTTGGTAGTCGTTCTTACTCCGTTGAGTCTCTTTGTGTATTGGATGGTTTATCTGCGGTTGTTTTTCGCCTTCCTCGAATATGCCTTTCAAATTGGAAGGAGAAAAGAGGAGAAAGAGTATGAAGAGAAAAGTCCTCGCTACCCTTACGGACCACGTTGGAGAGGACCAAAAATAACCGTTCGCATAAGCGGCAAAGTCATCGCCCTACTCTTCATTCTATTTCTGTTCTTCAGTCTAGTCGGTGCAGTTTTCACCCAGGTTCAACGAGTCAACAACGCCTACTACTTTAGCGCTTTCATCCAGCCACGTTCAGGTTTGCCTTTCAATCGTCCAATAAATGACAGTCAAGTGCGCTTGGTAACCGAGGAGTTAGCTGTCTCGGTGGCTAGGCGACATATGTCAGAGTTTGGAAGCAACATGCGAGTGCTGGACACTCACATCACCAAAACCCTCGACGGAAAACTGGTCTGGGTCGCTGTTATAGGATCAACCAACGTGTTGGCTGAAAACTACGTTAAAGGCTTCATTTTAATTGATGCTACAGATCCTGTTGCTGTCCCAGAGATTGTGCACAAAGAATTCGCGGTAGGAGACGGCTTGTGGTGGGACCGCAATATTCTCTTTCGCTCCTACTCGTCTGAAAACGCACAAAGTTATGGCGTGGCTTACCCCTCATGGAACCCAACGACCCACGAACTGGTTTACATAGTCGCTCGATATGAAGTTGGATTTGACTTGATTCGCAGGTACAATGGACTAATAATCTATGACTCGAAAGGTAGCGTTGTCTCCGATTACACCACTCTACCCAGCGTTCCCAACTGGGTTACCCAAGTTTATGACGAGAACTGGATGGAACACATGATTGACGAGTGGGGTGGCTTCCGAAGAGGCGCCGCCTTCGACTACTGGTCTGGCGGCTTCCTGTGGATTGTTCCACCCAGCCGCGAACGGGTTGAAATGTCTGAGGACACACGCTACATTGTTGACCCTGAGACAGATGATGTTATCGCTATGGTTATGGTTAACCCAGTTGCGAGTGAGAGAACACTTGCTGGCGTCTTCAAGGCTACAAGACAAGGCATATTTTTCTACGACTACTCTAGGGAAGAGTACATTTCAGGCATCACCGCTGAAGACATTGTTGGTGGCAAACTGCCGAAGCCCGCAGCTGGCTTATACGATACTGAAATGCCGCTTCTATATCCAGTTGAGGTTTCCAACGGCACCTTCCAATTGGCTTGGTACGTGCCCATCTATTGGCGAGAGGGCACAGGAGCACCAGATGAAACCATAATCTTGGCTGGATTCGCCATCATTGACGCCCGAGACATAAACAACGTGGCAATCAACATGGCTGGAGGCGGACTCTCAAGCGAACAACTCGTGCGAAAGACCCGACTTGATTTCACAAAGCTTTTTGGAGCTGTCACATACGTGACGTTAGAAACTACAGTCTTGAACAAGACAGAATTCGTTAGGGACGGAACAACCCATGTGGTCTTGCACGTTGACAACAGTACCTACCCATGGATAGAAGCCACACCCAACGATTTGCCGAGTCAACAGTGGTATGAACTACTAATTACAGAGAAAAACAATCACATATTAGCAAACATTGAAAAACGAGAACAAATCTGGACAATAATCAGCTTTGACAACCTAGATATACCATAAACTCTCAAACAAGTTCTCACCTCATACATGTACATACTTGAAGGTGAACCCTTGAATGATTGACGAAATAATGTCCCTTGTCAAAAAGCATGAAAAGTGGCGTGGACAAGAAACCCTAAATCTCATTCCATCAGAAAACGTCACAAGCCCAGCGGTTAGAGCGCTCCTTTCCACCGATCTGGGGCACAGATACACTTCGCCCGATGGCTTCTACATGGGCACCAGCTTCATCGATGAGATAGAGCAATACGGAGTGAAACTTGCGAAAGACGTTTTCAACTCTGAAACAGCCGACCTGCGACCACTGTCAGGTCATATAGCCGACCTAACCTTCTTAGCCAGTTTTGCAAAACCCAACGACAAAATAGTCTGCGTTTCACCCGCAGACGGAGGATACCCAGGAATATCCAAGCTTGGAATTTCAAATTTTCTAAGCCTGAAAATTCTGGACTTTCCATTTTCAAAAGCAGACATAAACATTGAGGTAGAAAAAGCCGAGAATTTCATACTGCATGAGAAACCCCGTGTCATTGTTTTTGGAGCCAGTCGCTTCTTGTTCCCTCACCCTGTTCACAAACTGGTCAGAGCAGCAAAAGAGGTTGAAGCCCACGTTGGTTATGATGGATCTCACGTGTTAGGCTTAATCGCTGGAAAAGAATTTCAAGACCCCCTGCGCGAAGGAGCCTCAACTCTTTTTGGATCTACACATAAGAGTTTCTTTGGGCCTCAGGGTGGAATCATTCTAGCTGACGAAGCACATGGAGAGGTCATTCAGAAGCGAATGCGCCACGTGTTTGTGGACAACGCTCACTGGAACCGCATAGCGGCTTTGAGTTTGGCGCTTGCGGAAATGAAAGAGTTTGGCAGAGCCTATGCAAGGCAAGTGACACAAAACGCTCAGGTTTTAGCAAAGACGCTGGCAGAAAAACGCTTCCCTGTTGCTTGCCCAAATTTGGGATATACTAGGTCCCATCAGGTCTTCTTAGATTTTGGCGGCTATAAGAGTGAGAAGGGCAGAGCCGCGGCTAAGAAGCTTGAGAAGGCGAATATTGTAGTGGATTCTGGGGTTAGGTTGGGCGTTTGCGAGGCAACTCGGAGAGGAATGCGGAAGGAAGAGATACTTAGAATAGCAGATTTCATTGACCGAGCATTTAGGAAAGGAGAAAAACCTAACGAAGTCAAGAGAGATGTTGTCAAGTTCATGAAAGACTTTCAAGAAATTCATTATTGTTTCAAATAGCTGGTTCAACCTTTTTCTCTATTCAGTTATGCGGTGAAAGTGTAAACAATTAGTGAGTTAACACTTCAATTTTCCCTAGGGGATCTCGCCGTGTAGAATCTTAACCAGCTTGGACAGGTCGATGTTTCCGCCTGAAATCACGCAGACCACGCGACCCTTTCCAGCCTTACCCGCAAGTGCCCCTGCAACTGACGCCGCCCCAGCTCCCTCAGCGATGACACGATTGCGCTCAAACAGCAATCCAATCGCAGAGGTAATCTCGCGCAACGACACAACAATGGATCCCTCCAGTAGAGGCTGGATAAGCTCCCACATCTCGGGTAGGACACTCTCAGCCCCTATACCGTCTACGAAACTTGGAATCCGTTTAACTGCCTGCGCCGAACCTGCGGCGAAGGAAGCTGCTAACGGTGCTGCCGTTTCTGGTTCGCAAGCATAGACTTTGGTATCCTGTTTCCGTCCTTTGATAGCGGTTGCTATGCCAGTTGCCAGTCCGCCTCCCCCGAACGGAATGACGACCGAATCCACGTTTGGTAGGTCTTCGAGAATCTCAAGACCGATCGTTCCATTTCCAGCAATCATTCTGCGATCAACGAAGGAATGAATGAACACGCTTCCTTCCAAAGGCGCATAGCGGTGCGTTATCGCGACCTGCCAGACTTCGTCCCACGGCAGTTGTATGACCTTTGCACCAAACCTCTTAATCGCCGCTAGTTTCGTCTCTGGAGCGGTATCAGGCACGATGACAGTACAGGGGATTCGGTTTCGACGCGCATGCCAAGCGAGAGCCTGTGCCATGTTGCCTGCACTACAAGTATACACTCCTTGGTCGCGTTCTTGGTTAGATAGCAGGGCAATCGCATTTCCAACACCACGGACCTTGAAAGATCCAGTTGGCTGTAGATTCTCAAGCTTGAGGTAGATGTCGGCTGGCGCGTCGTCAACACCAAGATGAACCAAAGGAGAGCGGAGAGTTGACTCTGCAATGCGCCCTCGAGCCTGTTCAATCTCGTCAAGAGAAATCGGATTCATTCAACTGCCAGCGTTCCGAACACGGATACCCATTATCATTCTCGCCCACTTGAGATAAATGGCTTCGCATAGATCAGAACGGATCTGGTTTCAGGTCTCGTGTGTTGGGATAGAAATTCTATTCCTTCCTTTCCACATTGAAAACTGTTTCATAACCTTCTCTAGTCACGTTTTAGAAATGCTACTGAGAAAAAGAATTAAACCTACCAAAGTTAGAAAAAGCAAGACTTGCAGAACGTCTTTGGATCTAACAGCCAAGGATTCGAAGGTTTTGAGGTTGAGAACCTATTCGGAGCCTATTTGGATCCTAATAGAGGGGCTAGGTCAACAGCGCACACACACGTAAAAACAATTAACAACTCGTAATCAATGTTTCAAATAGCAAGGATTCGCTAATCTTATGTGGAAGAAAGCTATATTCTGCATAATATCAACTAGAGAATCGTTGGAAACAAAAATGCCCACAATAAAACGAGAAAAGTGGAGCCGCCACTTCGGCAAATGGTTTCGCCACGTTTTGAGCAACGCTGAGATAATAGACCAACGTTATCCGGTTAAGGGTATGACCGTTTGGCTCCCCTACGGATTCAAAATAAAAACAAAAATACTCAAAATACTACGTGAGCTGCACGACTCAACCGGACACCATGAGATGATGTTTCCGCTCCTTATTCCCGAAACTTCATTGGCTAAGGAAGCTGAGCACATCAAGAGCTTTGAAGGCGAGGTGTTCTGGGTAACTAAGGGCGGCTTAACACCCTTGGAAGTCAAGCTTGCCCTACGACCTACCAGCGAAGCCGCTATCGGACCCATGCTCAAACTTTGGATTCGCTCCCATGCGGACCTTCCAATAAAACTCTACCAGATTGTGAACACCTTCAGATACGAGACCAAGGCAACTCGCCCCTTGATTCGTGTTAGAGAACTCGACAGCTTCAAAGAGGCACACACGGTTCACGCAACCGGGAGAGAAGCTGAGGCACAGGTTAAGGTTGGAATTGAAATCTACAAGCAATTCTTTGACACTTTAGGCGTGCCATACAAGATATCGAGACGACCAGACTGGGACAAGTTCCCTGGCGCCGTGTACACGGTTTCCTTCGAACAAATCTCACCAGACGGCAGGACACTTCAAATTGGAACTGTGCACAATCTTGGACAAAACTTTTCAAAAGCTTTCGATGTCACATACGAAACAGAGAAGGGAAAAAGAGAACATGTTTGGCAAACCTGCTACGGAATTTTCGCTGGAAGGCCACTTGTTGGCGTTTTAGCCGCGCATGGAGACGACAATGGAGCGGTTCTGCCGCCAGCCATGGCGCCTATTCAGGTTGTGGTCATTTCCATACCTTCCAAGGGAGTGGAGAAACAAATAAACAAAGCCTGCCAAGCTGTTGAGTCCATGCTTAAAAAGGCAAAAATCAGCGTTGAGCTAGACTCACGCCCTGATTTGACTCCTGGAGCAAAATATTACTTTTGGGAACTGCGAGGCGTGCCAATAAGGATAGAGATAGGCCCGCGAGACGTGAAAAAGAAAGAGGTGACTGTTGTCAGACGCGACACGCTTGAAAAGCAGACATGTAAAACAGACAAGCTTGTGGCTGTTGTCAAGAAAACGATGCAGACGATGACCCGAGACATGCAAAAAAAGGCGTGGCAATGGATGAGCGAACGCGTTTACAGAGTTGACAAGCTTGAAGAGGCAAATCGACTTTTGAAGAGGAGAGCGGGCATAGTTGAGGTTCCATGGTGCGGCAACGAAGACTGTGGACACAAACTAGAGGAAGAGGTCAACGCCCGAGTGCTAGGCACTCCACTGGACCTAAAAGAGAAAGTCGTTGGGAACTGTGTGGTTTGCGGAAAGAAGGCGAAAGACATCGTGAGAGTTGCAGTAGCATACTAACATTAGCATAGCCTTCATTGACGAACAAAACTAAACTAGAATTCTAGAAGCAAGGTCTGTCAATGATTTGCCTTATTTTTCTTGGCGAAAAAGGTGCCAATGTAGCTGTTCGCAGAAATCGACCTATTGCAGGTATTAGTCCAACCGCGTCTGTTCCGAGTTTGCACACAATGGCGTGTTCTAACCAGCCCAACGACTCAACCTTGACCACGTCACGAAAATGTTTCGAAGCCTCCACAGCACGTTCCACATCACTTTGTTGAGCACCCAAAATCATCAAACGGTCAAGCGAAGAGCGCAACCAATCCGTGAAAAGCGCGAGTTGACGTTCCGACAACTCAGCCAAGAAAGCCTCCCTTTCAGTATCCAATTCCGTGTCAACAATCTTTACGTGAATCGGCACATGGTCGAGGAGACAGAAAAGTTCGGTTAGACGCTGAAGCGTAAGCTTTTTCCCATCGGCGAGTTGAGTTTGCAAACTCTGTAAAGGAACATTAGCATAAATAACCTTGGGCGCAAACACGCCAACATCCACACGCAGTTCAGACGCTGTCTTCCCAGAGTTAACGATTCTGCCACGTAAAACAGAGAATTTTTCAACGTTGCCTGCATCGTTTGGAGCCAGCCCAAATTCATTAGTGAGAAGCTGCAGCGCAACTGATTCGTCTTCACCATTAACCTCTACTTGAACCCATTCTTGAGCAGTTTTGCCCTTGACCTTCGCTTGGACCCTAAGACCTTTGTACAAAGACTTTAGCATGAGTTCAAAGGCGTCGGCAGGAAAATATCCATAAGCCTTCTCAAGCAAGGTCACTGTTGGCATCCAAATCCCCAGCTACAGCGGTTATTTGACGGTGCAACTCCCTGATTCTTTGAATGGCTGGATGATTTTTGCCCAAGTCCGCTTCATAGGTTTTGAAGGTCACTTCGATTGGAACTATCCGTAGACCCTCAACCCGTTTGTCGGCGTAACAAACAATCTTCTCTTCAAGGGTTTTTGGCAGGTAATCTCTGGCTGGCCAACCCATTCTTTTGGCTTCTTCCTTGGGAATGCCACCGCCCGCATGCCTTTCAATAATTAGGGCAACAGAGTTAGGGAGATTAAATGCTCGAGCGATTTTACCCCCCTCTAGGGCATGGTTAACGCTGTGCGTCTTAGCACGCCCGATGTCGTGGAGCAAAGCGCTGATTTCAACCAGCTTGACATCGATGTTGGATTGCTTTTTTTGACAGGCATTGGCAATTTTTACGGCGAAGGCGGAAACTCGCTTGCAGTGTTCAACAACTCTGGGTGAGCAACCAGCCTTGACGAGGAGGTTTAGAGCCTCGCGTCGGGTTGGCAGTTGGTGTTCACTCACCCATTTCCTTCCTCAACTGCTCAACCTTTTGCTCTAAGGCTCTAATCATGCTTGCGTTGTCGAAGTGCATCATGGACTTGCCACAGGTCGGACACTTGAAAACCAGTTCAACAGCGTCCTCGAACGGAACTCTCTCGCATTTGGGTGTGTCACAATAGTAAAAGTCATGGTTCTTCTCATAATCCAGCCTAGTTTGAAGCTTTTCCAAGACTCGCCTTTTCTGATTCAAAATGAAGCCCTCAAGCTGGTCTGGTTGAAGACGCCAATGGAATATGAACCAGCCTGTGCTCTCATCACGCGACCTCCTCAGAGCCACTAAAGAATGGTCATAAAGTTTGTACAGTATTTTGCGAACCGAGTTGAGGCGTATCCCAGTTTTGCTGGCGATCTCGTCGTCGGTGATTTCTCCAACTCCTCTTAGAACGTTGATGACCTTGATTGCGTCTTCTTCTCCGAAAACTCCGGCTAATTTTGTCAGAGTTCTCTCATCAACGAAGTACGTCAATTGGATACCTCGCTTCGTTCGATAATTGCTGCCACGTCTTCTCCTACTACTATATAATGCAAAAATGGGTTTAAATCTGTTTGTTCCCAACTGAACAATGTTATGCCTTAACTACCTTTTTTCCATGCTTTTGGGGAACAATATGCATCTTTGCCCCTTCAAAGTCCATGGTTAGTTCACGCCCACGGAAAAAACGGTCGAGAAAAACGGCTAGGCTGGAGCATTCGGAATGAGGTTGGTTCCCCACGGCGACATTGAAATCTGAAACAGTCTCAGAAAAGAATTCAGATGGAACCTTTTGGCTTCCAACAATAACCAGCACATCTCTATTGGTGGCTTTAATCCTTTCTAAGACATCGCTGGAATGAATGTTTTCTCCGTAAGCGGTGAGATGCACCACAACACCGCCGTTAGCCTTCCAATCTTTAACCACTCGTTTCCAAGGCTTGCCCATCTCAAAACGAAGTTTGCCACCCCAGTTTTTCTGCACCTTGGCAACGGTTGCCTCAACCTTTTCGTCTCGAACGTCAGCTAAAACGAAATGGGACGCTCCGAAGGCTCTGGCGGTGAGGGCAACGTGGGCTGTCAATCTCTTGTCTCTTTCTCGATGCCCCCAGCGCAAAACAGCTACCTTCTGAAAGCGTGGTTTAGTTTTTTTCGAATGTTCCGCCAAGCTCCTGTACCCGCTCTCTGACCTTTTCAGCGAACCATGGAACCGACTCGAAAACCACGTGCACAGTGTCCGCTTCGTATTTCAGGTTTTGAACGTCGGCGCGGCTGAAGAGCCAATTGAGAAACAGTTTGTAGTCGGTCTTTAATGGAATTGAAAAAGAGGCTTGAATATACTGCCTTAGGTAGCGCATCATCTCTTGTTTCAACAATGCTATGTTAATTCCGTTTAGGGCAGACACTGCAACTGGATTTGGCGCTAAACCCATGAGGCGAGAGGTCTTCTCCTGCAACTCGCCTTCTTTGAGGAGGTCGATTTTGTTTAGGGCTGTGACTATGGGCACTCCGGTGGCGCCGATGGTTTGAATTGTATCGAGGCAAATTGTCAACTTGCGCTCTATGTCTTCGAGCGACTCGCTTAAATCGACCACGAGCAGAATCAGGTCTGAAAATATTGTCTCTTCAAGTGTGGAGTGGAAGGCTTCGATGAGGGTTAGAGGCAGACGGTCGATGAAGCCCACGGTGTCTGTTAGTAACACTTTTTTGTTAGAGAGGCTTATGGCGCGTGTGGCTGTTGACAAAGTTGTGAACAAGCCTATGCCCACGGGAACCGCTTCTTGGGCTAATGTGTTGAAGATGGAGCTCTTGCCAGCGTTGGTGTATCCAGCCAGAGAAACAGTGGAGTAGCCTAGCTCCAACCGTCGAGCACGGTGAAGGCTACGTTTTCTCCCCACGCCTTTCAGCCTGCCTCTCAAATGGTGAATCTGACGTTTTATTGTTTCGTAGTATAGATCCACTTGATAGGCGCCCAACCCCATGAACCCTGGTTGCTCACCCATCTTAGCCAGCTTTACCCTTTCTTTGGCTCGGGGCAAATCGTAGCGCAGTTTGGCGAGTTCAATCTGATATTTAGCCTCGGTTGTTGAGGCTCGGCGTGCGAAGATTTCAAGAATAAGTTGGAAACGGTCAATGACTTCAACACCTGTTTCCTTGGCTAGGTTGTAGGCTTGAAGCGGTTTGAGATCGTTGTCAAATAGCACCTTTTCAGCCTTGTTAGCCTCAACCATCTCTGCGAGTTCCTTCGCCTTGCCGCTGCCGATTTGGTAACTAGGGTCGCGTTCTCTTATCTGCTCCATTTGACCCACAACCGTATACTCAGCAGATTCTGCAAGACTTCGAAGTTCGTCGAGGCTAGAACGCTCGTGGTTGAGCCGACGCTGAACTATGACAGCTCTCGTTTGGCGGTTACCCCCGTTTCTCTTTCTCCTTCTTCACCTGTGCTATATCACCCAGTGTTGGGGCAGAAGGACGCGAAGAAGCCAAAGCCTTCGAGGGAACTTTAGGCTCAGAGACAGGAGTCAGCAGCTTGATTTTCAGGGCGTGTTGCAGTTTCTCAGTCAATAAGTTGTCGGGGGTCATTTTTCCGCTTTCAATTTTACGCAGTACAGACACTTTCTCGCTGATTTTTTTGCCTAGGTCTTCATGGCTCATGCCGAGTTTCTCTCTCGCTTGCCTCACTTTGACGCCGAAGTTGTCGATGAGCTCGACTGATTCTTCAACCGTTATGGAAGGCTGTCTCCGAGGGGCTAACACAGGTTGTGGCAGGCGTTTTGAGACTTTTTTCATGCGTGGCTCTGTTTTTGCTTCCCAGTAGACCGACCCAAGTTTGGAGCATTCACCGCACACAAGCATCTTGGCTCCCTCAATCATCGCTTTGTAAGGTGGTCCTATGATTCTTCGTCCGCAGACCTCGCAACGCAAAGTGACCTCTCTCCAGTAATTGTTTTTATTCGTTCGTCTATCTTATACTTTGTCAAGTTTGTCGGTGCAGATTGTTGAGAGACAAGATGAACGTGTTGCAAAAAATTTGCAGCATAGCAGATTATCAACTCGGAAAAGGTGCAGGAAAAGCTCTCTTTCCTGAAAGTATGCAGGTTACCTTCTCCAGGCGCACTGGAAGGATACGCCACATTTACTTGGGCAACGCACTGTTGGCAACATTACGCCCAACCGACGGTATATTCTCGTTAACCATTACAGGCGCAAAAAGACTGCTCAGAGGCGCCAAGTCTCCGCGGCTGTGGGTGAAGGTTCAGAAAGACGCAGAACCTTTCATTGCGAAGGGTAAGAGCGTCTTCGCCAAACACGTTATCGATGCCGACAGTGAGATTCGACCACAAGAGGAGGTAACAGTCCTCGGTGAAAACGATCAAGTCTTGGCTGTTGGAAAATCCGTTTTGACTGGCAAAGAGATGAAGGCGTTTAAACATGGAGTGGCCGTAAAGGTTAGGAGAGGCGTTTCGGAAGAAGTTAAGAACACCTGAGCAAACATATTGTCTAAAATAAAGTGGAGGAATTAATGATGAGACGTGTGAGTCCACGCGAAGCCAAGCGCATGATGCAGCGCATGGGCTTGAGCATGGGCGAAATGCCAGACGTGCAACAAGTTGTTTTCAAGACGAGCACAAAGGAGATCATAATAGAAAATCCAGAGGTTGCCATAATGGAGATGCGTGGGCAGAAAATCTTTCAGGTGACAGGCGAAAAAATCGTGGAGAAGGCGATTGAAAAGAAAGCTGCGATTCCAGAGGAAGATGTTCAGTTGGTGGCAACTCAAGCCAAGGTTACTGTGGAAGAGGCTAGGGCAGCGCTGGAGCAGACTAAAGGCGACTTAGCCCAAGCCATATTGCTTCTCAGCCAAACAAAGTAGTCAAGTTGCTGGCTCGTTAGAATTGTTTGAGGACATCTCCTTTTTCCATCACGTGACCGCAGTAGTGGCACTTCAGGCGCAGGGGTTCTTCTTTTTCCACGTAAAATTTCGACTGAACTGGTTCGCTGCTGTTGGAAATACAAGCTGGGTTGTCACACTTTACTACACCCTTAAGAGTGTCTGGCAACTTGACCCGCTTCTTTTCAACTACTTTGTAATCTTTGATGATGTTGATTGTGGCGTGTGGCGCCAAGAGCGCAATCTTGTCCACTTCTGAGGCTGCGAGTTCTCGCCCTTCCACCTTCACCATGTCTTTGGTGCCTAGTCGCTTGCTAGGAACGTTCATGGCAACCGTGACCACTCCTGCTCTACGCTCGGTTATTCCCAAGATTTTTACAACGTCTAAGGCGTGGCCTCCAGTTATATGGTCGATGACCGTTCCGTTCTTGATTTTCGAGACACGCAGGGTCTTTTTTGACATTTTGACAGTCCTTCTGTCGCACTAGTATTCGAGCGTGGAAAATAAAAAGGGAACGCCTACTTCTGCCCAACAAGTGTAACGTTAGAAAAGGCTATTGGCGGCAAGACGGTGTTTTCCACTATTTTTGTCTCTGCCCCTATGTCAAACACGTTTTTCAACGCTTCGTACAGGTTGCCTGTTAGCAAGGCGTGTTTGACGTGCTTTGTCAGTTGTCCATCATCAATGAGTGTGGCGTTTCTGACCTCACAACCGAATCCACCCGTTATTGCGTTGACCTCAGGTGAAGCGAACGTCTCGACTAGGACTCCTTGGTCTATTTGTGAGACAATGTCGTCGAGGCTCTTGTTTCCAGGTTTGACAACCAAGTTAGCGTAGGTGCACATGGTGGGGAAGGCAAAGGCTCCTTCTATGCTTCTTGTTCCTCGGCGGAACCCGTTTCCAGTGGCCTTAACCCCAGTAATGTTTGCGTTGTAGGAATCGTAGATGTAAGATTGGAGTTTTCCTCGGTCAATGATTGCCTTTTTGCTGGTTTCCACGCCCTCATCGTCGGCTAAGGCGCTTCTTATTCCACCAGGATGTCTTCCATCATCCCAAACTGTGAGTTTGTCGCTCGCAACCTTGGCTCCCATTTGATTTGACCATGGACTTCTTTTCTTGTTCACCTGCTCAGCACTTGTGGCAAACTCCACGGCGGATAGAAGCCCTTCCAGTTCCACCGGGACTATAAGCGCTTTAACATTTTTTTCTCCTTTAAACGATTCAGCCTTCATTGTGGCGATGGCTTTTTCAGCAATTGAATTTCCCATTTTTTCAAAGTCCAGCTTTGAGATGGATGTCGACCATTCTTTTTCTATGCCTTCTCCGGCGCTCTCACCAACTGCTGCTTTTGATTTGAAGTAGGAAAAGACCATTGTGCCTTTGTGACTGAAGTTAACTCCTAAGGAATTGACCACGTGCAAGGAGTAGTCTGCTAGTCGAATCATCCCCAAAGGCATCTTTACGTTTCTTGTTTTTTCAGCGGCCTTAACCGTGTCCATTGCCTTTGCAACTACCTCTTCTAAACCAATTTGTGATGTTTCCTCAGAGTAGGCGCCTTCCAGTCGCCCCGAAATTTTTCCTCCACCGGGGAAAGACTTGAAGTTGGGGTCTTCTTGGGTTGTTCTCGCTATGCTCAGAGCTTCGTTGACGATTTCATCCACAGAGGTTTTGTTCACCGTTCCAGAGGAGAAACCAACCCGTTTTCCCAAACACACCTTAAGACCTAACCCTGTCTCTGACTTGTCGTCTGCCACTCTTGGTTTACTGCTCTCAATGTAAACACTGCGTCCATGAGTTTTTAGAATGAAGACTTCCGCTTGGCTTGCACCTAAGCGCTCAGCCTTCTTTAAGACAGTTGATGCCAAAGATTCTAGAGACGACATGTTATCCGCCTCCAACTATTATTTTTGCCCTCATATAGGGGCCTCCGCTTGTTACTGGAATCCAGTCTTCTTCACCCTTGCCACACGTGCCGCCCGACAGGGTGAGGTCTTTTCCCACGATGTCAACGGTTTTTAATATGTCAAGGGCTTTACCTGTCAACGTGAAGCCTCGCACCAAGTCTTTTTTCTGACCGTTTTTTACCAGGTAGCCTTTGAGAACCCTGGCTTGAAAGCCTCCACCAACGGGGTCTTCCATTCCAGACATCATTTGAACTGCCAACAAACCTTCTTTGGTGTCTCCGATGATTTCGTCAAGAGTAGAGTCTTGGGGTTCAAAAAAGGTGTTGGTCATCCGCACGAACACACGCCTGTTGTAATCTTGAGCCCTTCCGTTTCCTGTCGGTTTAGCATGGAACTCTCCCGCTGTTTCAAGTGAGTGCATGAAACCCTTGTAGACTCCGTTTTCAATAATCACAGTTCTCGAACTCGGGGTGCCCTCTGCATCAAACGGTATCGACCCCCAAGCTTGCTCAATTGTACCGTCATCAACCATGGTTACGAGTTCGCTTCCAACTCTTTTCCCAACGGCGTTGCTTAGAAAAGACCTCTGCCTAAGGACTTCGTCAGCCTCTGAAGCGTGACCCATAACCTCGTGCGCTAATAATCCTGCTATGTCAGGGTCAACTATCACATTCATGAACCCGCTTGGAGGTTTTGCAGCTGAAAGCAGTTCCGCAGCCCCTTTTGCCACTTTGTGCCCAAATTCGTTTGGATCTGTCTCCTTAACGAGTTCGTAGCCAACGGTTCCGTATTTTCTGTCCATGTTTAACTCTAGTTTACCCGCCTCTGACGCCACGCTGCTAGCGAAAAACGCTGTTCGAATCTCGTTCCATTGAAGTTCACTCCCAAAACTGTTCACTAACTCGTAGTTTCGAACGCTTTCAACATAATTTGACGTTCTGTTAACTATCCGCTTGTCGGTCTTCGCCTGCGCAGAGTCGAGGGCTCTGATAAATCCAAGCTTTTCTTCTGTGTCCACATCCTCATGCTTGATTTTTATCCTTGCCTTCAATGCCTTCTTGTAAGCAGTTACTTTTGGAAGCGATATTTTTTGGTCAGAGTAGTTGCTGGACTTTTTCGCCAGTTCGAACGCTCTTCTAGCAGTTTCCTTAATCGACTCTAGATCGATTGTGGTGGTTGAGGCTTGTCCCCATGAACCTCTTGATTTGACGCGTATGGCTACTCCGCTGCCACTTGAACTGTTGAAGTTTCGAATTGAACCGTTGACGACACTTATCTGTCTAAATTTGCTTTTTTCAAATCTGGAGTCCGCGAACTCTCCGCCAAGTTTTAAGGCGATGTTAACGGCTTTCTGTAACTCGTCTAACGTGACATACTCACCCTCTTTCTTTACTAGTGTTATGAAACAGTGTTTCTGAACATGAGATATTTATAATGTGTGCACATTCTGCGTGGATGAAAAGTATTATTTATTCGCTAGCAGAGTTTGTTTGGTGTCTAGGTTGGAGTTTAAGGGACGAGACATAATTTCAATAAAGGATTTCGCTCGCGAAGAAATCAATTACATTTTGAACATGGCAAGCGCCATGGAACCTCTGGCAAAAAGTGGCTCCGACATGCTCCGAGGAAAGATTTTGGCCACATTATTCTACGAACCAAGCACACGGACAAGATTGAGTTTCGAGTCAGCCATGCACAGGTTGGGCGGCACCGCCATAGGCTTCGCCGAGGCTGAAATAGCCTCTGTTAGGAAAGGAGAAAACTTGGCAGACACCATGCGTGTTGTAGAAAACTATGCAGACGTTATAGCGCTGAGACACCCTTTGGAAGGAGCTGCCAGACTAGCCGCTGAATTCGCTCAGGTTCCCATCATCAACGCTGGTTCAGGCGCTGAGGAGCATCCGACTCAGGCGTTGCTAGACATGTACACTATGAAGAAGGAGCTGGGTCAAATCGACGGATTAAACATAGCCTTAGTGGGCGACCTGCGCTTTGGACGAACAGTGCATTCCCTAGCCTATGCGTTGTCGCTTTACGACGTGAGACTTTACTTCGTTTCACCCGAGTTGCTGCGTATGCGCCGTGAAGTGCTCGACACAATAGGAGAACGTGTAAAGGTTGAGGAAACCAGCAGCCTCGACGAGTTTCTGCCCAGAATCGACGTGCTCTACGTGACACGCATACAGAAGGAGCGTTTTCCAGACGCAGCTGAATACGCCAAGGTGAAAGGCTCATACAAAATCGACTTGAGCACGTTGAAAAAGGCAAAAAAAGACATGATTATACTTCATCCTTTACCACGAGTGGAGGAAATCAGCGCCGAAGTAGACACAACGCCTCATGCCAGATATTTCCAGCAAGTTTGGAACGGAATAGTCACACGCATGGCGTTACTAGCACTCATACTAGGCGCAACAGAATAACAAGGATTGTCAGTTCTGGGTTGAATTATGCTCAGAGGTAAAACAGTTCGCCTTCGCAGCGTGGAGCTCTCAGACCTAGATGAAATCTTGAAGCACTGGAACAACATGGAGCTGCGCAATTTTGTAGGGGCTTCTTCTCTGGGTCCGGCTTCTCGCAATGATGAAGAGGAATGGATAAAGAATACTTGGAAGGAAAGAAGGGAAAAGAGAACTTACACGTTTGCAATTGAGAAGACGTCGGAGACCAGGCTTATTGGAACGGTTTCTCTGCTCAATTGCGACTGGGTTAACAGGTGCGCTTCGCTGGGAATAGCAATCTACAAACAAGAAGACAGAGGCAAGGGCTATGGGCATGATGCAATAAATTTGCTGCTGGACTTCGCCTTCAACACGCTCAACCTTAACAGGGTTGAGTTGGAGACGCTTGATTTCAATCAACGTGCTCAAAGATGTTTCAAAAAAGTCGGGTTTAAAGAGGTTGGAAGAAAAAGGAAAGCGCATCTTGTTGACGGAGAATATCACAATTTGTTGATAATGGATATTTTGAGAGAAGAGTGGAACAAACGAAAATAACAAGCCATTCAAAAATGGACACCGCTTGTAAGGCGAAGGAGGTGAACTTACCTGTGATAGAGAAAATAGAGAACATTACAATCCCTGTGAAAGACCTAAAGAAGGCAATAGCCTTTTACGAAAATGTTGTAGGTCTAAAAAAGAGCAAGGAATGGTCAAACTACGCCACTTTCGACATAGGCGGAATGATATTTGGGCTTACCCCAGACCCAAAGGCAGAACTTCAGATCTACATGACCGTAGACGACATCGACAAAGTATATACCACTTTGAAGGGAAAAGGAGTAAAATTCCTCACCGAACCAAAAGACCAGTATTGGGGAGGCCGAACAGCCATGTTCGTTGACCCAGACGGAAACAAATTCATCCTCGTGTCATTCAAGAAGTGAATTTAGTAGCTCAGACTTTCACACTTTAACTCTATATCTGTCTTGTAGTTCTCGTTTTTTGCCCTCGTTCCATCCGCTGACGGCTTGATAGTAACCTGTCACGCGAGACCACCATTCAACGTTGTCTGAGCCACAGTTGGGACACAGCTTGCTCACGAGCGGCGAGACCGTGCCACAGTTGTTGCATATAGTCAAGTCTTTAGTGTAAGCGTAATAGCCGACATGCGTCTGAGTGGCAATGCGCTTAGTCAACTTGTACAACGCTTCGGGGTCAGGAGACGCTTCGCCCAGCCAAACGTGGAGCATGTTGCCACCGTTTAAGAGTGGAAAGAACTTCTGCTCAATGCCTATTCTTTCAAGAAGGTCAACGTTGGCGCCCACGTAAACGTGGGTTCCATTGTTGTAGTAGATTGGCACGTCTTTTTCACCCTCAGCCAACATCAGCTCAGCCTTGGACAAGTCACCCTTAACAGTCTTCTCCGCGTTGTCATGAAAAGCCTGCGTGAGCAAGTCGGCTATGGCGAATCGTTGAGCGGTTGACTCTGCAGGCGTTCTCGCCAAAGCAAGTTTGACGTCTGTCTTCGCTTCCAGTTCTTTCTTGTACTTCTGCATCTCCAAGATTAGTTTAACCAAGATTTTGACGGCTTCTGCGTGCTCGTGCAGTTGATAACCCGTGTGCCACTGAGCCATCTCGTTTCCGCCAACTAAACCTATCGTGTTGACCAAGCCTTCAAAGTCGATGGCTGAGGTGCCCTTCTGCCCTGTTTTTGGATCGATTGGACGCTGGGTGGCAAAAGGAATGCGATTGCGCCTACGTATCAGTTCCATCCACTTGCGCTTGATTCTGAAGATTTCAACCGAGAGGTCTATAAGTCGACGAGCCTCCTCAAACAGGGCGGCGTCGTTGCCGTTTGCCTTGAACGCCATTCTCGGAAGATTGAGGCTCACAACCTGCCAACTGCCCATGGTAAAGTGTTTTCCATTCACAAAATTGAGTTTGTCTTGAAAGTCAGGGCTACTCTCAGGCGTTTCAACAAAGCAGTAGGCACAGCATTGATAACATGAGACGCCTTTGCCGTAGCCTCTGTACGGGGGCATCAAATTGTCGAAATAAGGCGTGCCGAATTTGGCCACAACACGGTGTACATCCAGCCAAAAGTCGTCGTATTCGGGTTTGAAAAACTCTGGGCTCAAGCTGTTTTCAAGCTTTGGAAAGTTGAAGGGCTTACCCCTATAGTCACCGTGGCAGGCAACCTCATACAATGCCTTGAACATCAGGCGCACTTCGTCTTCAAAGTCGCCGTAAACGTCGGGTCCAACCCGTCCCTGCGTTACAACAGGCACTTTTCGCCAGAGTTCGGGCACACCAGGCTGCACCTGAATGTTGCTGAAGACGAGTTGACCGCCTCGGGCAACATAAGCCTGCGTGTACTCGAAGAACATCATCTGCATCATTTGCCTGATTCGCTCATAGCCGAGGTTCTTCATGAAAGGCGCAAGAAAAACCAAGAAATTGTAGAAACCCTCACCGCCAGCAAAGTTGGTCTGCGCCGACGCCAAAATCTTGGCAGTGTGCAGAATAGCAACCTCTGGGTGTTTAGCTGGACCTGCCACGCTGGTTCTTGTGCCCATTCCGTCTGGCATCAAGCCGTAATAGAAGAAGTAGCGTAAATCCCAGTCTTGGCAGAAGGGTCGAGTTCCAAAGTATTCCAAATCGTGAATGTGCAGGTCGCCTGCTAAATGCGCATCAGCCAGTTTAGGAGACATGAGGAGCAGGTATTCTTCGCCTGAAACCCAGTCTGCCTTGCGCTTGTGAGATGTCTCGGCGTTAGGTTGAAGGTTAGCGTTCTCGTTAGCCTTGAAACCCTGCCCCAAGTCCATGAGGTAGGCGTCGTAGACTGGCGCTCCAACCCTTGTGAGAACGTTACGGTAAACGGCGTATTCGGGCTTGTCCTTCGACATGCCAAGGAGAACATTGTTTACCAACTCCCTAATGAGGGGACCACTAATGAATTTCAAACGTAAGTTTTGGATTTTGCGTTCAACATCAACCGCAATTTCTTCCGCTTCTTCTTGACCTATGGGTCTTACGTCGTAAAACTCCTTTGCGAGCCTTGTCTCTGTTAAGAGCTGTTTCACGATGGCTTCTCTGTTCCAAGAGACTATGAAGCCGTCGCTTCTCCTGACCTTCGGCATGAGTTCCTGATACGCTTGAAGGGCAAGCTCTCCGTCGCCGTCACCGTTGCCCGTCACCGTTTCCCTCCAGAATGCCCAAGAGCCTGTTGACTGCAAGTGTGTTTCCATCAAAGAATTGGTCCTCAGTGTAAATCGTGTTGTCAACCTCCACAACTGGCGCCGAGAGCACAACAACATTCCTCATCACCAGTTCTGTCATGACCTCCACGTCTTCTAAGTCGCGTTCCTCAAACTGTCTGTTGACGGTTTTGAGCCACTCCTTCACCACTAAACACTTGTGGCAACCGTTTGAGGTGTACACCACAATCTTTTGCGTTCCACTAGAGTTCTGAAGGGCGGAAACAGAGATGTCGGGAGAAACCATGAGAACACCCGCACAGAGGCGAAAACACTTTAAAGGTGCCCCCTTTTTTAGTCAATCAACTTGCCTATGTTAATTTTAAAAAAGGCTAATACAAAATTTTAAATCAGTTATTCTAATAAATTCAAGTAGTGTCTCTTTGGCATGCACAAGTTTTACATAAAAATATGAATAAAATCTTATAAATACGACGCCCCCTCAAGTCGGGCTCAACATCACCTTATATTTTGACGACACTCGACCAAAATTGGTCAGAGAGTCAACTGAGCTGCAAGCAGGACACTTTGACTGTTGCCCAGAGAAAGTCTTTCGACAACGACTACAATAAGCGAATCTTTGGCTATAAGCGAAGAACCCTGTCTTGCTGGTGGTCACCAGTCTTTTCGTAATAGAGAAGAGCTCGTCAGGACTCTGCTCACCCTCTGCGAGTTGTATAACGGCGAGATGTCCTCCTGTCGCTTGAAGCTGTAACTTCTCCTCAATCTTCAGACGTTCATCTAGAGTAAGACTGGTTTGGAGAGGCACACCAACGAGGTCTGTGTAGAACGGTTGCTCCTTGCTTCCTTTCACTCGGACCTGCGCCCAACCGTAACGTTCTACATCCAATTCTGCTAACCGCCTAGCGGCATCAAAGCCTGGAATCATAGCCGACACAGGACGGGTTTCTGGTTTTCGCATGGTTTTCCGCACACTACTGTTAATAAACCGCATTATTTCCTCAGCCAAACCAAACGTCTTGCTGTCTTCGTGCAAAGCCTTTCCAACGAAAGATTCAACCGCTTCATTCAATCCAACAAAACTCACGAGGCGAGTTGAGTTTTCTATTCTGGCATATTGGTCACCGTTAACCCTCTGAGTGAGGAAGGGTAGAAGGTTCTCTCTGACACGTTGCTTGATGGACAGGTACTTGATTTCTAGAGCTCGCAACGCCATCTCGAGTTGCTCGTCTAACAACTCATAAAATTTAGCAGTATTTCTTTCCGCCTCGTAGACGACCCTAGGCAGATTGACCAAAACACTTCCGAGGCTGCCTGTTCGAAGCGTGTCGAGTTCCCAGTCTTGTCTCCAATCGTTGTTGAGGCGACAACCTGTTGCTGTGTAAGACGCGCAGGTTTGTTCCTCTGGACAGGGATTAGCGAAGTATGGCAGTCCACGTTCTGCTGCGAGCTTGTGCGCTTTGTAAAGAAGCGGTTCACACTCTCTGTCTTGGAGCGCTTCTGGACGAATCTTCACGATGAGGCTCGGTTGAAGAACTGGCTTCTGTTGGCTTTCTTCAAGCATGACCTCAAGCAGAAGCGAAGCGATGAGACGACTCTCCACGGCAAAATCCTTGTAGGCGCCTACTATGCTTCCGCCAGATCCAAAAGCTTCTTTTTTCCCGAGAAAATTCGGAACAACCAGTTCCAATCCCAATGAGGCTTGCAGAGGTGAGCTCGCGTTTGACAAGAACTGACTCAAATTCAAGCAGAAAAGACGCAGGTTCTCTTTGACTCTATCGGTTTCAATTCCTTTAACGAAAGGCGCCAAGAAGACGTTGAAGTAGTCGAGAAGTTGTTCTCCCGACACCTCAGTTACTGCTATCTTGAGCAGGTTAGACACAGTCTGCAGAGCCGCTTCAAGACTCTTTGGAGGACCACTCGAAGCAGCAGCTAAATCGGGTCTCGCTAAACGAAGCCCATTTTTGAAAAAGAAGCGCATGTCATGCATGAACTCGTTGGGCTTGAGGACCCATGTGCCTAAGTTGTTGAGGTGCAATGACCCCGACAAATGCGCATCGGCGATGTCCCTGGGTAACACGTTGAGCAGTGTGTATTCTTCAACAACTTTGTCGCCCGCTGCCTCGTGGACTGCTTCGACGCTGAGCGACTTGGCGCCTGCTGATCTGATGAGTTGGGTAATGTCGTAGACGGGCAAGCCCAGGCGGGTGAGTTTGTGTCTGTATTCTTCTAAGCCTTTTTCGATGAGGATGGCGTTGACGAACTCGCGGATGAGGGGTGCGGTCAAGTATTTGGTCTTGACCTCTAGGAGGCGGCCTTCTGTTTCTCTGGCTATTTTCTGCGCTAGGTCTTGGGGAACATTGGCTTCTTTCACCAATGCCTCAGCGATTTTGTTTCGGTCGAACTCTTCCATGGCTAGGCGAGACGAGCGAACCATCATTTTGCGTCTTTTAAACGCGTGTTCTTCTATGGTTTCAGCTACGTCCACCAGCATGCGACCCAGGTCTGTTAGGCGATATTTCTTTGTTTCAGTGTCAGGTTCAATCAAGTCGGCTTTGAGAAGAAACTTTAGATGATAGGCGAACCTGCCCGCGTCTCTGCTAGGGTTGAGTTTGAGAACGTTCATAATTTCTGTGTATGAGAGCGGTCCCCTGTCGAAGAGAAGGTTGAGCACTTGGAGTCGTATGGATGAGGAAACGGCTTTGAGCACGCGAGATCCGAGGCGTCTGCGACGATAAGACAAGACTATGCCTCTTCTTCGAATCTTTATCCGCCCAAATAATAGCATTAGTCGAGTTTTTAAGTTAAAGCGTTATTCTATGATAAAGAGAAATATTTGGGGCTGTCGGCTAGTTTGGTCTAGGCTATGAGCCTCGGGCGCTCGTGACCCCGGTTCAAATCCGGGCAGCCCCATCAAATGAGTCAATATGCTTAGCCATTGCCTTCTGTTTGTTTGTTGGTTGAATGGTGCGGCGTTAAAAGCTGGTACGATAGAGTGAGAGGAAGGTGTTTGTCAGCTGTGGTTTTTCCGCACCTGAATCTGTTTGCTTAAGCAGAGGTATAAAAGATTGTTGGGGGGATTCTTCTATGCCTTTTCAACTGCAACTTGGTTGGCTTTCTTTTCTCGTTTCAGTATTTCTCTGGCTGGGATGATGCCTGAGACTGATGCTTGGATTAGTCCTCGGGTTACGCCTGCTCCGTCGCCTATTGTGAACAGGTTGTGTATGCGTGTTTCCAAGTGATTGCTGAGTTCTAGTCTCGAGGTGTAGAATTTTACTTCTGCGCCGTATAGTAATGTGTCTTTGCTGTTGAGTCCAGGTGAAACTTGGTTTAGGGCTTGGAGCATTTCTCTTATGTCGGCTAAGTAGCGGTAGGGTAAGACGAAGCTGAGGTCGCCTGGGGTGGCGTTTTTTAATGTGGGCACAACTAGGCTGCGGTTGATTCTCTCTTCTGTGCTGCGTCTTCCGACTTCTAGGTCGCCTAGGCGTTGGAGGATTATGCCGCCGCTTAAGAGGTTGGTTAATCTTGCGATGTATTTGCCGTAGGCTATTGGTTCACGGAATGGTTCGGTGAAGCGTGTGCTCACGAGTATGGCGAAGTTTGTGTTGTCTGTTTTGCGTTCTGCGTAGCTTTGTCCGTTGACTGTTATGATGCCCTCATATGATTCGGTGATGACTTCTCCTCTGGGGCACACACAGAACGTGCGAACATTGTCGTCGAATGATTTGGAGAAATATACGAATTTGGGTTCGTATAGGGCGTCGGTTAACTCTTCCATGACTGACGCTAGGACTTCGACTCTTACGCCCACGTCAACTGGATTGTTGAGTGTTTTTAAGCCGAGTGTCTGGGCCTCGGTTGTGAGCCATTCGGCGCCGCTTCTTCCAGGGGCAACAATAACGTATTTGCCTTGAACCTTTTCGCCTTTTTTGGTTTCGACGCCTTCAACCTTGCCGTTTTTGACTAGTAGGCTTTTGACTTCGACGCCTGTTTGTATTTCCACTCTGTCTTTTAGTTGTCGGCGCATGTTGCGCAGGACTTGGGCGCATTGTTCAGTGCCCATGTGCCGTATTCCTTGTTGAATAAGCTTGAGCCCTGCAAACGCTGCCTTGCGTTCGATTTCGTCTATTTTATCTGGGTCTGTGCCATAAACGTGTTCGGGTGCGCCGAAGTTGCGGTAGATTGTGTCTGTGTAAGTGATGTAGTCGGCTAGTTTTTCCTTGGTTATGTAGTCACTTAGCCATCCACCGACTTCGGTTGAGAGGTCGAGTTTGCCGTCGCTGAAGGCTCCAGCGCCTCCCCAACCTTGTAGGAGGGTGCATGGGTCGCAGTTGACGCATCCGAAGCCTCGGCTGGCTGGACAACGACGCTTTTCAAGGTCAGGTCCCTTATCCAGCATGAGAATTTTTAGTGGCGTGGATGTGTTGTTTTTGGTGAGTTCTAGGGCGGAGAATATGCCTGCGGGTCCTGTGCCCACGATTATGACGTCGTAGGGTTGAGGCAAATGCAAAGCACGCCCTATCGTCTTATCAAAGCCCAAAACAACATAACACAACCAAAATATATGCTCATCGGTATGTCGTAAAGCTGGTCAACGTAGCGGAATTACTCAGCGCTCGTTCATGCGCCCTTTTTCAGCTTCTCTTCCTTTCTCATGAAAAGCAGACCCACTATCATCCACCGTTGCCAAGGTCTTTTTCTATGAGTCCCAAGTGCAAACCAAGTGTCATTGTCGTATTTCATCTCATAAAAGCACTTTTGCTTTGTTTTAATTCTGGCTTCATTTTCATCTTCATATCTAGCATAAAGGATGTTTGCACCCCAATCAAAACATTCCATTTGGTGATACTTTCCTTTACAAAAGCGGCAGGGAGTTGGGCAGCTCCACTTGTAATAAAGCCCCACCTCTCCATAAGGATGGAGCTTGATCAAATGCCCTTCAAGCGTTAACTGTTTTGACTCAGGTGGGCGTTTGACTATTTTGAAATCCTCAATGTTTGGCTTGATAAGCGCTAGGCTTCTTTTTTGAGAAAGTGGTAGTTCTAACGAAGACTCGGCTATTCTAGATAACAGGTTTCTTCTTTCCTTTCGACTCTCTATATGTCCCATTTTTGTAATGGATTCTGCGTTTATTTTTCGGCTTTCTAGACGTGGGTCCTCAGTCGTTCTTGCTGTTTCGAGCTCAATTATGTCCCAAACATGTACGTCTTTCCTTAACATTTCTTTTTCAGGAAAGGGGTATAGACGAAGCCAACCTTCGGTTTCACTAATACCTGCAGTACATATTTCATATTGTTTATGTTTTTGGCTCCAGTTGGGCGCAGCTTTGACAAGAACAACAACAGAGTCTTTTTTCCATGTCAAGTAGTTGCCCCCTTGATTCGTTCAAAATGAATTATAACGACTGACTCGTTGTCGTCCCATTCTCCATGTATATCTTTCCATACCGACTTGAATTCATTGAGGGTATAACCACCCTCCCTTTTTGCATCTTCTTCAGTAAACTCACCAAGCTTTTTCCTTTCGATTGAAAGGACGCGTAAATCTGCAAAGTGCGGTTGCCAAACAGAAGCGTGAACAATTGCACCTACTTTGACCTTCGGGTCTGGTATTCCTTTTCTCGATGTTTGCGTCTTTATGTCTTTTAGTATGGGTTCCATATGGTCTAATCTGAACGGTAGTTCGTATGGAGCTTCAATAACTTCCTTAATTACCTCTACAACAGGTTTTTCGGGCTGCTTTGAAACTCGAGCAATGACCTCTCTTGCTTCTCGTCTAAATACTGGTCTTTTGGCTATTTCTCTGGCAACTTCTACTTGCTTCTCTGGTTCTTTAATCTGTCTCGTTATTGTTACAGCAGTGTCATAATCTATTTTTCCTTCTTGCCGTGGCACACCAATCTTTGGAGACGGAGCAATTAACTGCTGAAGCTCTCGTGGAGCCTGAACAAGCTGAAGCCATGAATTGACGGTGGCAGAGGAGACTCCGACTTTTTCAGCAATCGTGTCAATCGTTGGATACTTGTTAGGGTACTCTTTCATTAACTGTTTACATGCGTTTCCCTTCTCAACTGCACTCAAATCCTCTCTCTGAACATTTTCAATAAGACTCAACTCAATAACTTCATCATCAGTGAATCTGCGAATTATGACGGGAACTCTTTTCAATCCTGCCTTTTTGGCAGCTCTATAACGTCTTTCTCCTATCACAACCTCATATTCATCATTGATTTGACGGACTATTAATGGTTGAAGTAGCCCTGTCTTTTTTATGCTGCTTGTCAACTCATTCAAAGTTTGTGAATCAATCTCTAATCTAGGGTTTAATCTGTTTGGATGTACTTTCGCAAGGTCAATCTCAATGACTGACTTAACAAGAGCCTCGGACATTACTCAACTCTCCACAATCTCTAGTGGTGTTTCTAATAACATAATTCCTTGGGTTTTCTTAAATCCTTTGCAACTCCAAGAGGGCGACAAGCGGGTAAGCACTTTTCACAAGCATTTTAATATCTAATCTCACAAGCATTTTTTGGTTAATATTGACCTTAAGCTAGGCGACTAAGAATGATCGACATAATTCCAGAAAAGGTGCTCAGTTATCTTCCTTTTTCTTCAGAGCCTTTGTCACAGTGGAATGAAGCCACGGATTTACTCAAGTTCCTCTACACGCTTCACGACAAGTCAGGAACCATCATAGCACAAAATGGTACTCGTACTCCCGTGAACTATCGAGAATATGGCAAGGTGGTCTATGAAAGAGGGCAGAAAGAATTAGAGTCATGGATTCAACAGTTCACTACAACTGCAGGAAAAGCTCGTCCAGCTCCAGCATCAATTACCCAGAAAGTCGAAGTTCCAAACTTCGCATATGATCCCGCATTCGGAAAAGCAGCCAAATACTTTATTGCTTGGGATGGTGTTGTTGGGGAGACACTCTCTGAATCTGCCTTCTTTTCCATAGAACATGTCATAGAGTCTGAGGATGATCTGGAATGTTCTCTCTATCTAGCCGCCGGGCTCTATTATAAACAGGCTCTACAAGTGCTGAGAAATTTCATTGAGGACCTTGTCTTGCCAATTCATTTCTGTGGCAATCCGAGTGAATTCTCAGCTTGGAAATCAAATGAATATAGAACGCCACAATTACGTGGAAATAATGGGGTACTAAATAAGTTAGTCGAAAGAAGAATCTTATCGGCGGAAGAAGCTACAGAGACTGCAAATCTATACGGTGACCTTAGCGCCTGCACACACGGTGCTGAAAAGAGATTGCTTAATAGAGGCATTTATGCGGGAAGATGGGCAGGTCATGTCTTTCAATATTCTGATTTCTTAGAGTGGGCCAAGTACTTCTCTGAATCAGTCAATTTGGGGATATACCTTTTGAGACTAAACATAAACCAATGGCGGACCTTAAGGCCAGTTGGAAAAAGGTTTTGCGACGTATGTCACAACAGTGAGGACTTTGATATAGAAAAGTATGAGTTCGCCAAAGAACCACATGTCAAATACCGTTGCCTTAAATGCGGTCACGAAATGACCTTCAGCGATTCAAGCACCTAAAGCACAAACGATTCTGAGATTATGAATATAGAGACAGAGCATACCAAAAGAACGGATGCCACGTCATCTTCTTCCACGCCTACAAACATGCGAAACAATGGAAAAAATTCTTACTCAAGAGAATAATGGAAATCGAGGAGCAGCGTCACGGCGAAGTCATGAAAATGATAGGCAACAGAATCACGTAGAAGACAAGAGCGGCTACAGATTACAGATAGACCACACAGAAACATTCAAAGGTCCTACCCAAAAAAGCGTAACAAACCTATTAGTATCCAAATAGAGGGGCTAGGTCAGCCGAGCGCACACACATACGGGAAACATTTTTAAAACACAACCAACCTCTCTTCAAAACATACAAACACAATCACAGTGACACCCATCATGACCCAGACAAAACACATAATCCGCTGCCCAAAATGCAACTTCACCTTCGACATAACCTACGGCAGAACCTTCGCCTGCGGACCCTGCCCATCCATAGTACAATGCGGCATGGCAAAATGCCCCAAATGCGGACACGAATTCCCACTACCAGGACAATACGGCCAAGCCTACAGAAAATACACCCAAAAACTTGAATAAGCATTAAAGAATTTTAAGACTTAACCCACCAGCATTGCCAACGCTAAAGGATGCATCCATTTGGTTGTAAAAACAACCCCACAATCCGCTCATCTGAAACCACGCCTAATAGTTTTCGACGTTGAAGGAGTACTTATTCCAAAAAGACGCTACCTCCTCTTTGAGGCATCCCGACGCCTTAGTTTTATGAGTTTCCTAAAAATGCTGTGGACAGGCTTACTCTACGAAACAGGACTAATACCACTCGAATCGGCACTCACAAAAATATTCAAACAACTACGCGGACTAACCGTCGAAGACATGTTCCAACTCTACAAAAAAGTTCCCCTAATCCCAGGCGTTAGAGAAGTTTTTGAAAAACTAACAAAAGAAGGGTACAAAACAGCACTCATAAGCTCCGGTCTGCCACAACTCTTCGTTGAACACTTAGCCAATGAATTAGGCGCAGACTACGCAGTTGGCTTAAATCTAGATGCCGATAAAGGCCGCTTAACCGGTCGAATTGGCGGCGGCGTCATCCAACCAAACGGCAAGGCACTCGTTTTAGAAAAAATTATGAAAAAAGAGGGTTTGACACCAAAACAATGCGCCTTGGTGGCCGACGACAGAAACAACCTGCCTATGTTTAAGCTCTGCTCTCTAAAAATCGGTTACAACCCCGACTTTGTCTTGAGCGCCAAATCAGACGTAGTTGTGAAAGGCGATTTTGATGAAGTCTTACCCCCTCTAAAGGCGACCACATCAAAATTGAATGCGAGCGCTATTTCGAAACGAGACATTATCCGCGAAACCATCCACATCAGCGGCTTCCTTGTGCCATTTTTCTCTGCATATATGGCATTAGGTCATTTTCTAGTGGCTTTCCTAATCTTCATAGTCACTTCGCTTTACCTAATGTCAGAACTAGCACGCATGCTAGGCTACAACGTCCCTGTAGCCTCAACCATAACTTGGAACGCCGCCATCACGCCCGAAATATACGAATTTGTGACCTCTCCAATCTTTTTCGCAGTTGGCATAATGTTAGCATTGATAATTTTCCCTATCCCTGTGGGCTATGCATCAATCGCCATATTTACGCTAGGCGACAGCATCGCCACATTATTCGGAAAGAAACTTGGGAGACACGTCTTTCCATACAACAAAGGCAAGAAGATTGAAGGGACTCTTTTCGGCTTCCTCTTCGCTTGGCTTGGTGCCACACTGTTTATTGTTAATCCGTTGAAGGCACTTGTTGGCGCTACCTCAGGAATGTTCGTGGAGACTCTTCCGACGCCTGTGAGCGACAACTTAACCATCCCCTTAATATCTGGACTGACGTTGCTGATAATTCCATAAACAGATGAGTTTCGCCCAATTGCCTTAAGTATTTGTTTTGCCGTAAAGACTTAAGAAAACAGTTTCAATGTTGGAGAAAGTTGAAGAGCGTTCTTCAAGACCTATCAAAAGAGGGAAAGTGAGCTTGTCTAAGACTGCTGGCAAACGCCTAATCGTCAGGTGGACTGCACCTAAGGGCTTTGTCGCGCTTATCCTTTTTTTAATACTAGCTATAGTCTTCGAGTTTCTGCTGGTCTACTTTTTTCAGTCGTTTGGGTTGACTGACAAAAACATTTTGGCAGGAACATTTCAGTTTCCCGCTGTTGGTTGGTCTTTCATTGTTTCTGTAAGCTCCTTGTTTCACTTATTGCCCATAACGGTGATAGTTGTTCTTGTTTCAAGTTGGGCTTTTCTGATGAAGTACACCGCTTTCGTGCCCTCCAGAGCTGAAACTGCTAGACGGGTGCTTCCATCGACTCGTAGAGAAACCGAAAAACATAGGTTGAGATGGTTGAGAAGGTTTTCCAAGAGAGTAATCCGAAGGGTGCAGAGGATTGGGCAGTCAGTTAAGGCTTGGTTCCAAAGGATCCATGGCGTTTCTTATGTTTCAAAGCGACTGTATTTGGCTCGGGCTGCTGTGAGAAGCGCCTTGGTTGTTGTTGGGGTTTTCCTGTCAGTGTCGCTCCTATTCTACATTGTGGTTTATCCTGACCTGATTTATCATGGAGTTTTGGGATTGTATAGGGGGAATCCGTCTTTTCAGTGGTTTATCAAAAGTGTAATGGATTCGGCTCGTGGATTGGGTCAAGCCTTGCCTCTAATTGGTGATTTGGGAACAGCGATTAATGATGCTCTGTTGAGAGTGGCGCCGGGTTTTCGGCGCAGTTTGGCTGGAGTTGGGGAGGCTTTGACTGGTTCTTTGGTTGGTTTAGATGTGAGTAGTAAGTATGTTTTGGGTCAGAATGTTGCTGCTTGGAGTGTGGCTCTTGTGGCTTTGGTTTATGGGTTGTATGTTTCGTCTCGTCGTCCGAGAAGGCGATGAACAGTTTCTTAAGCTAAGCGTAGATTTATTGTATTTGTTTAAGAGTGGAGTGTGCCCAAAGTTTGGCTAATCGTCCTAGGTTTGGCCCGGCAGGTATGCCTCTTGGGTTTAAGGTTTTGAAGCGTACTGTTGATGAGATGCCGATGTATTTGCGGGCTAAGGGTTTGGATGCTTTTGAGTATCAGATGGTTCGTTGGGGTCCTGTGCCGCAGATTAGGAGGGAGATGGCTGAGAGGCTGGGTAAGAATGCTGTTGAGAATGATGTTTGGTTGACGGCGCATGGTTCCTACTTTGTCAATTTGACTTCTGGTCAAAGGGAGGTGCTTGAGGCTAGTAAGAAGCGGTTGCTCGCTTGTGTTGCTGGTGCTGATTGGATGGGGGCGCATATTGTTGTTTTTCATCCTGGTTCTTACGCTGGCAGGCCGCCTAGAGAGGTTTTTCGAACGTGTGAGAAGGCTATGATGGAGGTTGTTGAGTCGATGCGGTCGTTGGGAATAACTGGGGTGCATTTGGCGCCTGAGACTATGGGTAAGGGTTCGCAGTTTGGTAGCTTAGATGAGGTTTTGATGTTGTGTGAGCGGGTTGAGTTGACTGAGCCTAATGTTGATTGGGCGCATTTGCACGCTAGGGACAGAGGGTGTTTTAAAACAGTTGATGATATGCGTAAGGTTATGGATGAGATTGAGAGGCGGTTGGGTACTGAGGCGTTGAAGAATTTGCATTGCCATTTTAGTTGTATTGAGTTTACTGATAAGGGTGAGCGTAGACATCATAATTTGGATAGTGTTGAGTATGGTCCTGAGTTTAGGTTTTTGGCTAGGCTTGTGGCTGAGCGGAGTTTGAAGCCTGTTATTACGTGTGAAACGCCTAATTTAGATTTGGATGCGCAGAAGCTGAGAGACATGGTTATGGGTGAGTTGAAAAAGATAGGGGTGAAACGTAGGAGTTAGCGTTTGTGTGTGTGCGCACACTTGACCTAGCCCCTCTATTAGGATCCAAATATGCTCCAAATATGATTGTTGAGATAGATTCAGACGGATAGCTGGTTGTCTAGAACAGTGTCTATTTGGAGTCTAATAGGATTGTTTGTGTTTTTGTGTTGTCTCTCTTTTTGTAGTTTCCTCTGCTTGAAGGAGGGAATGTTGAGAATGATGCTTTGAATGCCATGTGTGGTTGGATGTTGCTAGACTTCTTCGATTAGGTTGGGAATAGAAAAAGAGGTGGATGTTGTTGTTTTGGTTGCTTTTATGTAGGTGCTGATGGAACTTTTTGTCCCCAGTTTGCGCTGAGTATTGCCAGGTCTAGTATGTTGATTGTTGCGTCGTTGTTGAAGTCTGCGTTTGCATTATAGCCTAGAATCCCAGTCGGGGGTCCTGGATACCAGTGGGCACTAACTACACTTAAGTCAACCATGTTGATTGTTCCGTCGTTGTTTGCGTCTCCAGCGTAGTTCACAAAGATAGTGTCTGTTCCTTCGAATGGTGTTCCGTCAAGTAATTGGCCAGTTATGGTCAGTGCAACATTGCCATAACTAATTCCTTGAGTGTGATAGATGTAGTATTCTACGGCTGTTCTGTTGAATTTGACCATGCGTTCGAGGATTCCATCACCACTATGGTCTACTAAGTATTGGCTTGAATTGGTTACAAAATCATATTTTGGGTCTAGTACTGGTGAAATTGTTCCGTTGAGTAGAATGGTGGAAGCATTGATATTTGCTGCATCGTATCCTTCAGGAAGTTGAATGTAAGTAGTAATCCACTGTCCCTTACTTCTCAAGTTCACAGTGTCAGGGTCAATATCTACTGTTGTCATTACAACTGGTGGAGGTGGCGGAGGGGCAACTACTCTCAATGCGATGTTTACGCTGTGTTGTAGTGAGCCGCTTGTCCCAGTCACGGTTATCACGTATTCGTCGAGTACTGCGTCAGTGGCAACCTCAACGGTTAGAACGGAAGTGGCGAACTCGTTAGGCGGAGGAGTAACCAGCAAAGGATTAAGAGTAGTAGTTACGCCAGTTATAGACTCGGATGTTACAGTTAACTCGACTTGTTGGTTGAAGCCTTTCAAAGAACCAATTGTTATGATGGACGTATCGGAAGCTCCTTGCTCAATAGTCAACACAGCTGGAGAGGCGGTGATAGAGAAGTCAGAAGGCGGCGGAGGCGGAGTTGGAGTCCAAGGATTCATTAGTGGATAATAGTCTCTATTATTCTCATCAATGACGTATGGCGTGTCCCATATGCCTGAATCATCCAGTTCATGAGCATCTGGATATCTGATAGTATAGTCACTCCAATAGTTGCCGCCAGAAGGATAACCATTATCCCAACTGTTTGCGTCTCCAGCTTCTGCTTGGTTTGTGTTTCCTATGAAGTTGTTGTGGTAAATGCGGTTGTTTGAGGCGCTTCTGATGCCTATTCCAACGGAGTTTTCTGAGATAGTGTTGCTCCTCACAATGTTGGTGTTGCTGGAATCGTGAATGTCAATTCCTGTACCCGAATTTTTTGACGCTGTGTTTCCTTCTATCAGATTCCCAGTCGACACAAAAACATTGATGCCTCTACCATTGTTCGACAAGGTGTTTCCGCTTATCGTGTTGTCATTGCCCAAGTAGAGATTGATGCCGATGCCGTTATTTGACAGTGTGTTCCCGACAATAGTGTTGCTGCGGCACGAATACAGAAAAACGCCAAAGTCTGAGAAGCCTTTGATGAAAGTGTTTTTCACAGTTACGTTAGAAGTAAAGCTGAGATCAAATCCATAGTAAGAACCCGCTGGGCTTTGAAGCGTGTAGCCTTTTCCATCTATTATTATGTTGTTTCTTTGCACCACGATTCTATCAATGATGTTGTCGGTGAAAGTGTAGAGGTTGCCGTCTCGCTGAATTGGTACTGTTTGGGGTTCAACCTCTCCACATGGTTTAATGTATATGGTTTCTTCTGCCTTAACTGGTTGAATGTTGAATGCCAACATAAACATACCCAGTAATAGCAGTGTTACCATTATTCCCGATGCTGCTTTCTTTTCCAATCTTTCATTCTCCTTTCTCAATTATGTCCTGCTTCATCATCCAAACAAGAAGAGACTCGACACAATAAACATTAGATAAAATCATCATTTATGCCTTATGAAAAAATCTTCGAGAAGACATTCAAACTTCGAAACAAGTTATGGGTCATTGAAGATGCCCTTAGAAACGATTCATGAACTTTTAATTTTACCGCAAACAACTACTTGAGAAAGGTGACAGCATCTATTGGGGCGGCACACTGCTTGAAGACCAAGTGGCTGAAGGTCTTGGTTGCACGCTCCTTCCAACATCAAGCCAGAGGCACCTTCCAATACACATCTGAAGCATTCCTAAAACACATCTAAGCTGAAATGTGAAGCCAAAAAAAAGAATCATTTCCAAATTATACCTTCTACAAAACTGGCAACATGGCAAAAAACAACGTGCTTTTATGGTTAAGAATAAAAGGAAGGGTTGTTACATGTCTATGGCAAAAATCGGTGACAACGCCATGTCTCCTCACAAACTGCGAAAGACTAGAAAGAGAAGAGGCTCACGAACCATGGGATGGGGGCAAGTTGGACAACACAGAAAACACAGTCAGAAGGGAAGCCGAAAGGTCGGACGCCACAAACACCTCTGGACCTACACCATAAAATACGAGCCAAACTACTTCGGCGGTAAAAAAGGCTTCACCTCTCCAAAGAGCCTAAAACAAAAAATCAACATCATCAACGTTGGAGAACTCGACGAACTAGTCAACAAACTCGCAGAGGCAGAACAACTCGAAAAGAGAGATGGCAAGACCTTCCTTGACCTTGACAAGCTGGGATACCAAAAACTCTTGGCAACTGGTAAAGTAACAAAACCCGTTCTAATCAAAGTGGCGATACACTCAGAGAATGCAGCCAAAAAAATCGAGGAGGCCGGCGGACAGATTCTCAGCCAAGCAGAAGAGAAACCCGAAGAAGCTGAGAAGACATCGGCTAAAGATTAATTACCATCTGCCATGATTTCCTTATGAAAGTAAAGGTGAAGACCCCCCATGGCCGGCAGGTTCCTTTCGCTGTTCAAGCCCATCTCAAGGTTCACACCAGAGGTGAGCGCTCCACAGCGCAAGGTGAGCTTCAACGAAAAACTCTTCTGGACAGGCTTGGCACTCGCCCTGTACCTCATCATGACTGAGGTACCGCTCTACGGCATTGCAGCTGGAGGAGAAGACCCGTTCCTCTATCTCCGCGTCATCTTCGCCTCTCACCGCGGATCCCTCATGGAACTCGGCATCGGACCCATCGTTACAGCAGGTCTCATCCTTCAGTTGCTCGCTGGCTCCGGAATGATACAGTGTGACATGAGCAACCCAGACGACAGAATGCTCTTCACCACAGCCAGCAAAATATTTTCATTTATATTGATCGGTGTTCAAGCCTCAGCCTACATAATAGGCGGAGTCTATTCGCTTACAGACCCGAGAATGTCGATTGTAGTCTTTCTTCAATTAATATTCGCAGGATTCGTGCTCGTGCTCTTAGATGAAATGATACAGAAAGGGTGGGGAATCGGAAGCGGCATCAGCCTCTTTATATTAGCAGGCGTCGCCCAGGGCATCCTATGGGAAAGCTTATCTGTGGCTCCATCACTGGCTGGGGGAGACGAGAGCCTAAGAAGCTATGGTGCCATACCTGCTGTCATTCAAACGTTTATGCAAGGACAATTTACCACACAATATCTCTATGGGCGACCTCAAAACCTCCCAACGATGCTTGGACTCTTAACCACAATCATCGTTTTTTTTGTGGTAATCTACGCCGAGGGCGTACGGGTTGAAATGCCAATATCATACGCTGGTTACAGGGGGTTTAGGAGTCGGTACCCAATCAAACTGTTTTATGTGTCCAACCTACCCGTAATATTCGCTTCAGCGCTCTTCGCAAACATTTACTTCATATCCCAACTCGTCTGGAGCAACTACAACCCAAACAATACGAATCCGTGGCTCAACATGCTTGGCATGTATCAAAGAGGTGAGCAGGGAGCCACACCAATAGGCGGGCTTGTTTACTTCGTGATTCCGCCCAGAAGCATTCCTGATATAATCAGTGACCCTCTGGGTCCTGTGAGAGCTTTGGCATACACTGCCATTCTTGTTGCTTTTTCTATTATCTTTTCGCTCACATGGCTTGAAGTCGGCGGTCTAGGACCGTCAACAGTAGCCAAACAACTCGTAGACTCGGGCATGGAGATTCCAGGGTTTCGGAGGTCAGAGAAACCTATAGAGCAGGTTCTGAAGCGTTACATTCCAACGGTCACGATTCTGGGCGGCGCCCTTGTGGGGTTAATCGCAGCGCTGGCAGACTTCTTCGGAGTTTTTGGAACGGGAATGGGTGTCTTGTTGTCGGTGGGCATACTTTACCAGTATTATCAGTTGCTCATGCAAGAACGAGTTGCGGAGATGTATCCAGCTCTGAGACGATTCTTCGGAGGCTAATCAAAGAAGCGGTGAGGGTAAAACGTTGGTCGTCGTGAACGCCTTGGCGAAAATAGTTAATAATCATTGTGAAGAAAGAAGTAGGGAGCAAATGGAGAAAAATCCGAACTGTTAAATTGGTGACCTGTCGCATGTTTGACTTGACCGTTATTCCTTATTCAACGTTTTTCATCTTGCTTTTGTCCTTCTTTCTTTCGCTCGTGACTTCGCTGACGAACAGACTTCTGACCAACAGAGAACAGATGAAAGCTTGGACCCAAGAGATAGCTACATGGAGAGAAGATTCACTCAAGGCGACACGCACTGGAGACAAGAAGTTGATGGCTAAGGTGAAGAAGCAACAGAAGCAAATAATGCAGTTACAGTCGAAGATGACGTGGCAGTCGATGAAAACGTCGTTCATCTGGTTCATTCCACTATTACTTTTATGGTGGTTTTTTCTGACCCCATTGTACACTAGACCAGAAACAGGGCCTTTCGCCGTCGCCTATTTACCTGGGATTGGAGGCGAGTGGGCTTTACCATACGTCTATTGGTACCTGCTTTGTTCCATCCTCTCTAGTGCTCTTCTATCTCGTTTGCTGGGTTTGGGCATGGGAGGAGACTGAGCTGACGCCTAAACCTTATCAGCGAACGAGAAGTAGGAGGCGGAATAAGTTAAAACTGCCTGGAAGGGGTGCCACCGTCCATTACAAGCGAGAGAGGATAGGTGCTTCACACTGTGTTCAGTGCGGTCGGGTTTTGCCAAGCGTTCCCATGTTGGTTCCATCCAAAATGCGCAGCCTCCCAGCCAGTCAGAGGCGAATCCAACGCATGTATGGGGGTCAACTCTGTCACGCTTGCCTTCAAGAGGCGCTGAAGCAGGCGGTTCGGAGCGGCTCAACCTCATGAGCGCAAGACAGTTGCTGAAGAGAAACACTGTGATCTGTGTCGCTGGCATGACCGCTTGTGGAAAGAGCACGGCTGCGAGGCGATTAGCCGAGAGATATGGGCTTAAGTATGTTTCAGGTGGAACGGCGTTGAAGGAATTAGCGATTCGGATGGGGTATAGGGCTCAGGAGAGGGGCTGGTGGGAAACAACTGAGGGAAAAAGGTTTTTGGAGCGTCGTCTGCGCGATTTCAGGTTTGACAAGCAGGTTGACACGGAATTGTTGAGGTGGGCTGAGCGTGGAAATGTTGTGTTAGACAGCTGGACCATGCCTTGGCTGTTTAAGAAAGGCTTCAAAATTTGGATAGAGGTTTCTCCTCAAGAGAGAGTTCGGCGACTTGTGAGTCGAGACAAAATAAGCATGAGAGAGGCGGAGAAGGCTATAAGGGAGAAGGATGGGAAGACCAAGCGTATATACGAAAGGCTTTATGGTTTCAAACTGGGAGGGGACTTTTCACCGTTTGACCTAGTCCTAGACACTGAACTTTTGAGTGCAAATGAAACTTTTGAGACTCTTAGTCTTGTGATAGATCGCTTGGTTTTGAAAAAAGAGAGTCGATGAGGTTATAAATGTGGTTGATGAATGAGTTATGCTCGCTGAGCAGAGTCATGGAAAGTGTGAATGATATGTCTGTGGTTGATGTTGGTAGAGTCTGTGTGAAACTTGTGGGTCGAGAGGCTGGGAAAAAGTGTGTTATTGTGGATGTTGTTGACAGGAACTTTGTGTTGGTGACTGGTCCGAAGCAAGTGAATGGTGTGAAGCGTAGGCGTGTAAACGTTAATCATATTGAGCCTACTGAACGCAAGGTTAACATTAGGCGGGGCGAAAGCGACGAGCAGGTTATGAAAGCGCTGGATGAACAAACGCTTGCTTATCTGCGCGAGGTTGTTAAACCCAAGTTTTGACTGTGTTTTTGCAGAATGTTGTTCGAATTAATTGTGTTTGTGTGTGCGCACAAGGGTAGACCGCCCTCTATTAGGATCCAAATAGGCTCCAAATATGAAACCTGTCATTTGAAAGGGTTGGTTGAACTAAAGATTGAGAGATTGAGATAGTAGTGGATTTGACCTTAGAATTGTGGTTTAGTGGTTGTTGTAGAATTTTGTGAGCTCTTGGGTTATTGCGTTGTCTTCGTCTGGGAGTGTTTTCATTCCTCTCTTTATCCATAAGGGTAGGAAGTGTTGGCAGTAGGCTGTTGCGAATCGATAATCTAAGAACACGATGGCGCCTCTGTCTTCTAAGCTCCTTATGGGTCTGCCTGCTGCTTGCGCCGCTTTTTTTAGGGCTGGAACAACGTAGCCGTATTCGCGTCCGTGTCCTGGAAAACAGTTTTCATAGTATTTGATTTGGGCGCCTATCTTAGTTGTTGGTTCGGCGTAGGGCACGCCTACAACCGCCACCGAATTCATTTGGTCTCCAGGGTAGTCTGCACCCTCTGACGAGCGTCCGCCCTGAACCCCGAGCAAAACGGCTCCTCCACGCTTGGCATACGACTTGAATCGAGCAATGAGTCGGTCGTTCTCCCTTGAAGACATGCCTCTATGCTCATACAGCAAGGGCTTTTCCAAAGCGTTTTTGAGCTCTGCGACAAGAAGCTGCTCTAACACTTCGTATGAGGCTGTGAACACTCCAACGTTGGCGGGCGTAGAATGGGCAACCTCCATTATACGTTTGACCAGTTTCTTGTACATGCTGGGCGTGCGCTGTTGCATGGCTGTTGTGACGCCGCAGCACGCTAGGCTCAAAATATGCTCCCTTGGGAAAGGCGACGGAACAGCCTCACGAACAGTGGAGGCAGGCAGGTGAGTTACCTTCACATAGGATTCAAGAGGCTGAAGCGTTCCAGACATGCAAACGCTGCAGTGAACAGACGAGAAAACAGGTTCAGTTACCTTAGCTGGGTCAAGTGCCACAACCTCCAATTTAGCTGAGGGTGCACCAGTCTTTGCCACATACTTGCTCAACACATGCGTGTAAGCGTTGTCTTCAGAGGTTTCCAACCATTTTAGAAGAAACTCGCCGACTCTGTGAATGTACGAACGAGGATACTTGCCCTGTTTCAACAATTGCTGCCTAACAAGGTCTCCAGTTTCATGTATCTCCTCAAAAAAGATGTCGGGTTCCGAGATGCCGATTTTCTTTTTGATGACATCGATAAGCTGCAGGGGTGGAACGTAGCTCTCCTTTTCGATTTGGGTTGCCATCCGTTCGGTTAATATTCTAAATTTGTTTGCAAAGTCGGCTGTGTCTCGTTGGCGAAACTTTTCGGCTTCCAACTGCGCTTGTCGTATGGCAAAAACTGTTAGGCTGTCGCTGGCTATCTCCACAGCTGTGTCTGGTAGGTTGTGCGCCTCATCCACGATCAATACAACTTCGTTTAACGACTTGTCCAGGTGTTTGAGGAATGGTCCTCGAATGGTTGGATCGAAAACATACATGTAACTCAGTGCCGCAACATCCACAGCGGCTAGGGCTTGTTTCACTAGTTCATATGGACAGAAGCCCTCAGCCCTACAAATCTCCTGAACCTCTGAAGCCTTGTAAACCTTAGAAGAAACATGCGCCCTAACATCATTGAATCTGTCTTCCTTACTCTTGATATTTGCATGGTAGGGACACTGCTCCCTCGCCTTCAACAGTTCGCAGATTTCCATGGCTGACTTGGCGTCAGTGGCGTGACGAGTTATGAAAGGATGAAAACACATGTCGGTTCGACCCCGAATGGAAAGCCCAGAAACATCTTGTCTCCTTGCAATGGCGTTCAACTCCTCCATAACTCGGTCGTGTTGACGATGAGTCTTCGCCACGTAAAGAATCTGCAAATCTCGCTCTTGAGCAACTGGCAGACAAGCCGAGAGGGCTGCCACAGTCTTGCCTAGGCCGTTGCTTCCTTCGATTAAAACATGGCGATGGTTGACAACAGCTTCAAAAACAGTGTTTACGAATGTGTCTTGAAAGGGTCGAACTTCACGGTAGGGAAAGAATTCTTCCACTCGTTTATGAAGCGAAGGCTTGACAATGACACTCAAAGATAATCCCTGCTGCCGTGTAAACGGTGCAAGTCTGGCTGCTTCTCTTCCAACTGCCTAGTGGGGCAAAGAGAACTAACAGGGCAAGGCTTGTGCATTGGATTTCTAGCCTTACAAAATGTTCGTCCAAGGCTAATCAGCAGCAGATGAATAGGCAGATAGTCTTCTGGAGCGTAAAACGATTCAAGCGAGTTTCGAACGTCCT
>Ga0315312_1000543_pt1 | contig 41711 bp, 42 predicted proteins | sample TDP7_MG_FD_203629 | JGI IMG/M metagenome (GOLD analysis project Ga0315312, IMG submission 203629) | Freshwater sediment microbial communities from Lake Towuti, South Sulawesi, Indonesia - TDP7 | ecosystem: Environmental > Aquatic > Freshwater > Lake > Sediment | place: Indonesia: South Sulawesi... | reverse complement strand
GATATTGCTGCTATGCGAAAGGTTAAGAAGGCTTTCGATCCAGAAGATGTCTATAATCCGGGGAAGATCTTACCTGAAGTCGAAGCGTAATTTTTTAATTTATCGGTTCTTGTCATTCTGAACTTGGTTCAGAATCTCCTTAAAGACAAGACCCTGAAACGAGTTCAGGGTGACGTGAATAGTCACTGAGATTGAATGGAGATTTAAAAATGCTCACTACTGATAAGCTGATTTCCACGTTGAAAGAGATTGTGGGCGAGGCCAATCTCATCAAAAATCCGGATCAGCTCAAGTCCTATTCATTAGATGGGAAACGTCCAAAGGTGGCCGCCTTTCCAGGCACGATCGACGAGGTCTCGAAGATCGTTGCCTATGCCAATCAGGAGCAAGTTACTATCATCCCCAGAGGGAATGGAACTAAATTAGAAATGGGTGGCATTCCAAAGAAGGTGGACCTCATACTTTCAACAAATCGACTCAATCGAATCATGGACTGCGACTGCGATAACCTGACCCTTTCCATAGAAAGTGGGATTACATTGAGTGAGGTTCAAAAGAGGTTGGCCGAAGAGGGAAGGGGATACTTTCTTCCCTTAGATCCCCCCTATATAGATAAAGCGACCTTAGGTGGCATTGTAGCCACCAATTCGAGTGGACCAAGAAGATTACTCTATGGTACGGCCAGGGATATGATCACAGGGATCAAGGCCGTTTTCCCAAATGGAGATATCGTTGTCTCAGGTGGGAAGACCGTCAAAAACGTTTCTGGCTACGACATGTGTAAACTCCTGATCGGCTCCTTTGGAACTCTGGGCATCCTCTATGAAATGACTTTTAAATTGCTTCCTCTCCCTGAAAAGGAAGGAACCTTGTTGATTCCATTTGCGAACCTGGAGGAGGTGAATGGTTTTATTCATGAGATCATTCACTCCCAATTCATACCGGCTTCGATAGAGACACTCAATGCGGTGGCTGTTAAAAAGATGAAATTTTCGATATCCATGCCTCCAAATGGAAATTATCTCATTGCCATTGGATTGGAAGGTGTCAGTGAAGGCATCGAGAGGCAAATTTCCGAGCTTAGTGCTATGGGAAAGAAATACGGCGATCTTGAGGAAATGCGACTCCATTCGGAAAAACATCAGGACTTTTGGATTGCCCTCCGTGACTTCCCCCAGGATTTGAAAGAGGACGACCCAAACCTCATCTCTTTAAAATCAAACTTTTTAATTTCTAAATGGGGGGAGGTATTGAAAAGTTATGAAAAAATTGCAGAAGATTCTGGATTCGACTATGCCTTCATCTGCCATTCAGGAAATGGGATTCTTTATTCTTACATTCTCTCAGAGAAGAATTTACGATCGAAGATTGGATCTCTTATCGAACTCGTTGAGAAACTAAAATCTGAAGCAGTAAAGAATGAAGGAAATCTTGTGGTGGAATCATCTCCCCTTTTAATTAAGAAGAAAGTCGATGTATGGGGACAATTACGAAGTGATTCTCAGATCATGCATCGTATTAAAGAAGAGATAGACCCGACAGGAATCCTCAACCCGGGAAGATTTATAGGAGGAATTTAAAGAGCACATTGCAAAATTAGCAATTATCAATGATCTTCACTAATTCCATTGTTATTGATATCAGTCGATTCATTGCTAACTGTTAATTGCTAATTGATCATTTTGCATTGATTATTCTGTAGGGAGTTAATATGAATAAGGAACAATTGAAGGCTCAATTATATGATGAGATCGCTAAATGCAACCGATGTGGATTCTGTTTGGCAGTCTGTCCTGTTTATACGGTCAAAGGAAGGGAGTGGGCTACCCCGAGAGGGAAAAATGCTCTCATTCGAGCTATCATCGAGGACAAAATCGATTGGACTCCAGAAATAGAAGAGACGATATTCCGATGCACAGGCTGCAGACTATGTACCCAGACCTGCTTTCCCGCTGTTGAGACGAATGAAGGGGTTCTGGCAGGAAGGCAATGCTTAGTAGACAGAAGCCAATATCCAAAAGTTATAGGTCGAGTAGCAGAAGCACTTGAGAACAATTTCAATATTTCTAATGAGCCGAATGAGAACCGCTCCATGTGGATGGAGGGTTTGAGTGATGTTCCGAGTCACAAGTTTCAGAAGGAGAAGGCACAGGTGATCTACTTCGTGGGATGTGTGGCCGCCTTCTACCCCATGGCTCATAAGATCCCTCAGAATTTTGTCCAGATTCTTGACAAGACTAAGGTTGATTTTACCATCTTGGGAGGAGAGGAGTGGTGCTGTGGATTCCCTCTTATTCAGGCAGGGATGGCCGAGAAGATGCAAAAACTGATGGAACACAATCAGGAGAAGGTGAAAGAGGTGGGGGCGAAGACAGTCGTCTTTGCCTGTCCCTCCTGTTACCATACCTGGAAGGAAATGTATCGTACAGGGGCAGAGTTGCTTCATTCAACGCAGTTCATAGAGAGATTGATTAATCAGGGAAAAATCATCTTCCACAATGGGCTCAATAGGACGGTGACTTACCATGATCCCTGCGATCTGGGAAGAAATAGCGGTGTTTACGATCCGCCGAGGAATGTCTTGGAAAAGATTCCCGGCCTGAAACTGGTGGAGCTGGAGGATAATCGCCAGCTATCGGTCTGCTGCGGTGGAGGAGGAGACCTCGAGATGATCGATCCTGAACTCTCTGCCGCCATCGCTCAGAGGAAGCTTGAAGAGATTCAGAGGACAGGCGCTGACGAGGTGGTCACGTCTTGTCAACAATGCATACGGACGATCTCAGGTTACGCCAGAAGGCATAAGATCAAATTGAAGGTGAAGGATATTACTGAGGCAGTTTTAGAGGCAATGGGATCATAAACCCGTGACCGTGTCCCTGCCTGCCGGCGAGCAGGCATGTTGCGTGTCTAAAAAAATCCCGGGCAAAAAACCCTGGAATTTTCTTACTTACTCACACCTTTAACTCTCTGCTGTTTTTCTCTTCTTTTGCCTTTCTTGCCTGTTCTTCTTGCCAGGCACGAAGTTTTCTTTTTTGTCTGTCCGTGAAGGCTGCAGCCAGAAGGGCCAGGCCCAGCATTATCATGAACCCGGCCCTGTGGTTGTAACCGTTCATCAGAATATGGCGGAGGGAAACGAATAGAAACCCGATTGCGCACCAGAAAAATATAGTAAATCGGGTAAAGAATCTCCTCCCCTCAGTCGCCATACTTACTTCTTACTCCTGATAACCCTCTTCCTTCCTCTTGGCAAAATCAACAAGACCAAGAATTAGGACAATGATATAGACGGCTAACAAAATGACCACACCCGTGGTTTTGAATGCCTTGTTAACTGCGAAAAGGCTGAAGATCGAATAGAAGACGACCATACATATGACCATTAAGTTTTCGAACCAGTTTGGTCTGATCGCCTTTGGCAGAAACTTATTATTCACCACAAGTGTCTGAATACCGCCATAAACAAAGACAAAGCCAGCGATATTCGCTTGAATCAAAATGTACGTTAAGGGGAGCTTCACAACGGCCACCATCATAATAACCCAGATCACCACAAAGGCGAAGACGATATAGTAGATCCATCGAATATCGCCCTTGATCCATTTTCTCAAACCTGGCCAGAGGTTGTATAACATATCCGCCATCTGTCGGGTTGCGGAGTCGGTCACACCCAGTTGAGTTCCGAAGAGGACCCAGAAGCCGATCAGCTGAACCCAGACCCATCCAGGTGTTCCCAAGAATTTTCGGATGGCATCGCCTTGGTACGCAGCTACAGCCCAGCCTGCCAATTTCGTTCCTTGGGGAATTAAGCCTACGGCAAAGTTGACGGTAAGCCACATCCCGATCCAGCAGCCCAAACCGAAGATGATCCATTGGTCAATACGTGCGAAGTGGAGCCAGTCTTTCCAGCGTCTCAAGTTCTCTGCAGTTGGCTTGAACACGATGCCTGTAGGGTGCACTTCTATCTTCTCGCCACCAATAGCACCGGAGATATAGCCCACCTCTTTTCCCATACCATAACCTTTATCCCTGAACCAGTTGGATGATGAAATATTAAAGATCCCTCCGGCTGCGGAATAGGCAGCAAATCCACCCAGAAGCACTGGGTCTGCGCCTTCGGGTATCATACCAAAGGAGAAGAACCCTTTCGTTGTCCTCCAGATGGATTCGGCAGGAACATAACCGATGAGAAGAATCACCATCGAACCCACAATGGCAGCCACAAAGGCCCATGAAATCTTCTCTAAGGTACTTTCAACTTTTCTCCCCCAAAGGAGCATGAAGAGAACAAGGGCAGTCCAGATCAGCCCCCAGACCATGACCGTTGTTTTTTCTGCTGGCCCGGGCATCTTGTTAATAAGGATGGCCGTCCATGCAGTAGCTGAGGTGATGGCCCATCCCGGCCCGATGCAGACAACACAGGTGATGATCCAGAAGGGCCCCCAGAGCCAACGCCCAGGTTTCAAACGGTTATAACCGATCATCATGGGTTCACCGGAGAAAATGGAGTATCGAATGCACTCAAGGTTGAAAAAAGTTTGGGTGATGCATGCAATGGTTGTGATCCACATCAACATCGGGCCGTATTGAACAGCAGCTGCAGGACCCATGAGCCACTCGCCACTCCCAATCGATAAGGAGAGCATAATGGCGCCCGGACCGATCATCTGCATAATACTTCCATACCCTCTTTTGGGGCCTTCAGGCAAATCCCTCACATCCCAAGGCTGAAGGCAACCCGCTTTTATTTTTTCACCAGCCATATTCTCCCTCCTTCCCTAAATTGAATGAAACCTAATTAAGTAGAGAAGTAATCTTCACCTCCTTCCCCATACTCCAAAATTAACCTAAAAGCAAAAGAACAGGCTTTTACATCCCTGATTTCATAACAAAGCAACTCTTTTGTCAAGATTTTTAATTCTGTATGGGACTCTGTTCCAAGGTGAGAGGATGGCACACCAGATATGAAGGAAGGACAAGGAGGTAACTTACGAATTTTTTAAGATTTTTTCAGTTGAAACAACAATCTTTTCAATTCTTCTACCACTTCTCTTCCTGGTCTTTTTAGCGGAAGTCTTGGATCTCCACCGAAATAACCTGCCAGATCCATGGCCATTTTCAAGCCGCCAATGCCATATTTTACTGTCACCGCATTCGCCAGAGGAGTTAATCGATTTTGTAATTTCCTTGCCTCTTCCATTTTCCCTTTATTAAAAAGGTTCTGGATCTGAACACATTCTTGAGGGACCACCTGCGCCACTGCCAGGATTCCACCCACAGCCCCCACGCAAAGGGCAGGGAAAAAAACAGGTGCTGAACCGACAAAGGTAGCGAATCCTTTTTGAGATAGGTGGAAAATTTCACTTAATTGACCAATATTTCCTGAACTGTCTTTGATCCCAACAATATTGGGATGTTCGGAAAGTTTGGCTATAAGCTCTGGCTCCATATTGATACCGGTAAATTGTGGCACATTGTAAATTAAGATTCCGATCTTGGAGGATTCTGCAACGGAAATAAAATGATCATAGAGGATCTGGGGTTTCATTGATCCCTTGAAGTAGGAGGGGGCAACAACCAAAGCAAAATTGGCACCGATCTTGGCGGACTGGTTGGTGAAGCGAATGGTCTCCTGGGTCGATTCCATTCCTGTTCCAACGATCATGATCTTTGATTTAGGGATAGACTCCCTTGCCACTTCGATAACTTTTATCTTTTCCTTCTCGTTTAAATAGACGACCTCCCCATTCGAACCGAGTACAACGTAGCCAGCAAGGTCTGTTTGATTCCATTTTTGAAAATTATTTTTTAGCTTGTCTAATGCCAACTTTCCATTTTGAAAAGGCGTCGTAATAGGTGGCATCACACCGGCAAGTTTCATATGCCTCTCTCCTTTCTGAGGGTTCAAGGGGTCGAGGGTTCAAGTGTTTATTTTCCAATTTTTTCACTTGCCCCCCTAGCCACTTGGATCCTTGAACCCTTTAAAAAATAACATGGGACAATTGAGAGGTCAAACGGTATTTTTTGGAGTCTCTGCTGCTCTTTAATCTAAGAGGTGATGGGACTTTAGGTACTCATGTCGGGGAACGCGACCGGTAATCATGGATTTCGTCTCCGTCCAGTTCTTTTTAATAAAGAGGGCAAAGTAGATGTGATCAATGAGGCCGGCTATCAGCGTGGCCGAGAAGAGGCCATGGAGAAGCCGGTTGTAAAAGATGAAATCCCAGCCCAAGCCGAGGAATGAAAGGGGGAGGAGGTCGCGGAAGGGTTTCCAGATGACAAATCCAGTGAGGATAAGGAGAAAGAGATTGCCAGCTACGAACCAGTGGAAGAATATCTGACCTGGATGGTATTTGCCAGCCAAAGGATAGGATTTGGAAAGGCCGAAAAAGTTTTTGAGGATGGAAAGAATTCTCTTCACCTCTGCGCGATTGACAACCATTGGATTAGAGCCACGGATGATGAAGCTTTCATAGATGATGTGAAACACCAGGCCCACGAGGAGGAGCGCCACGCCCCAGCGGTGCCAGAAAAACCAACCGGAAGGTGTGCCTTCGACCGTAGGCAATCTCCGAGGTTGATAGATCATCCATCCAGAGATGATCAGAGTCAAGACGGCGATCGTGTTAGCCCAATGGTAGATCCGTTGGAAAAGGCTGTACCGTTCGATTTTTTCTTCTTTTGTATCCGAAGGGACAAATTCTCCTTCGTGCAGATCCATGGGTAGAGGCTGGCGAAAGGCCCTTCGGCTTGCATGGATGAGGCAGAAGGTCAGACCAGCAATGATGAAGATCCAGAAGATCCTGTCGTCGAGACGGTAGAAGTTATAATCGGCCATTGTGAAGGCCGGCAAAGAAAAGGGTTCACCAGTCAAAGCTTCCTCCAAAAATCAATCAAAAAGTCGCTCCTCGCTGCTCAGAACATTTTTTCGACAATTCTAAAGCTCGCTCCACTGCAAATTCAAAACTCGCCTTTCAGGCTCAAACATTGAATTTGCAGCCGTTTCGCTTCGCTAAGAATTGTGACCGAAAAAATCTTAATTCGCGCTCAGAGCTTCCTTTTTTCATTTTTCAGAGATCCCGTTCCGAACAGTCCTCTTTTTTCCAAACCCTCCGCCACTTCTTTTAAGCCCAACCGTTCGAGGGTGGAGGCTGTGGGAATGCCTGTCTTGACATCCCATCCCATGAGCCGATAATACTGACTCTTCGCGCGCTCAAGGTCTTCCCAACCGTACCTCCGTCCTCCGGCATCCTCCTTTTCAAAATAGAGATCGTGGAGGGCGTCGTCACGGCGAGTGCGGCCATCTCGCACGGCCAAGGCTCTTTCCAGGGTGCAGAGCATTTCTCCCTTGCGATAAGATTCCTCTTCGCTCATCTCCACTCCTGTGACTGCGGAATAGAGACGAGATTCGAGCGTCGTGTCTCCAACATGATCGGACGAATTCGCATTGAAAAGGTACGGGAAAAGGATGTCGCACACAATGTAGCTATCCTTTAAAAGGGAATGTTCATGATACCGTTTTACAACCGGTGCGGCCCATTTCCAGTTGAGGCTTTTCCCATCCGATTGAAAAAATTGAGCCGCTTCCTCCGAACCATAGGCTGCTTTCATCGCGGGTTTCAGAATGGGAAAGATTTTTTCAGGGATAGCAGTCAGGGCGTTCTGTCCAATAGCGAAAGCTGCTCCCCAAAGCATCGAGATGTAACTGTGTGAAACCATAGCGTCTCGATTATCCAAGACCCACATCAAGGCGAGCGGCGGAACCGCATACCCCGTGGGGAAACCTCCTAAATAAACCCAGTGCTCGCGAAAACCTCCAAACTTTCCGGCGCGGGGATAATACATCCAAGAGAGTTTCTCCGCTTTTCCACCGAGCTTTGCAGCGGCTCGTTGTCCTCCTTCGGCAAGGAGATCACCAAAGCCCTGCCTTTCTGCCATCATATACAAAAGCTTTGAGATGAAGTTCCAGGAGCCAATCTCCTTGAGAGGTAAGCCTGTATCTTCTTCGGTAATAAGCTTCTCCCGATAACAATCGGAGAGCCAGGGGACAATGGCCATCAATTCATACGCGTTGATCCCATAAAGGTCAGCCAGCTTAGCAGCTTGCCAGGTGATTTTGCTGTAGCCTTTTTCAGGCTGGTGAACCATTGATTCCAAATACATATAGGATTGGGCGCAGAAGGCTATGCCATTGGTGATATCTGGGCCTTTTACATGAGAGCGACACGATACAGGACAGGCGAAACAACCATCCGGGTTCTGTGAAAAGCCTGAAGAGGGATCGTTACAAAGATCGAGAAGCTCGCCAGGAAGCAGAGAGAGGCTTCCTCTGCCATAGCCTCCACCCCATATATTGTACTTAAACCCCTCGTCTTCTGGCTGATAAGGGTTGCTCTTTAAGGATTTCCGGGAGAAAAGCCTTTGGATGTGATGGGTTATCTCCATCAGTTCTTTTGGCCTTGCCGTGGTCACGCTTCCAGTTCCACGAACCGCAATGGCCTTCAAGTTTTTCGAGCCCATTACCCCGCCGAATCCTCCCTGACCCGATGCATCTCCAGAGTCGGTGAGAATACAGGCGATGCGGCTTCGATTCTCTCCAGCCTTTCCGATGACCATCACGCGCGTCTTATTGCCGTGGAGCCTCCAGATCATTTGTTGGGCTCTGTAAGTATCGAGACCCCAGAGGCGGGTGGCATCAAGCATTTCTGCCTTTCCGTCTGTGATCCATAAATAGACTGGCTTCGAAGCTTTCCCATGGACGATGAGGGCATCGTATCCTGCCCATTTCAGCTCTGGAGCCCAGTGACCTCCCACGCCGGAGCGACAGAAAGATTCAGTAGGAGCGCTCTGTGGAGATTTTCCCAGAACCATGAATCGTCCAGAGGTGGGGGCCATTGTTCCTTGGAGAGGGCCCGTGGCAAAGATGAGCCGGTTTTCTGGAGCGAAGGCGCCCACTTCCGGTAGCACTTCGTCCCAGCAGATCTTTGCCCCCAGTCCACGGCCTCCTAAAAATTTAGGGACATAGTCGAAGGTTGAGACTTCTGAGATTTTTCGGTTGGTCAAGTCAACTCGAAGAATTTTTCCAACCCATCCACCTGAAGGAGTCATTTCAGTCCTCTTTGATCACAGGATAGCCGACAAGCAATCCTTTTTCCGAACGCTCTATTCGCAAAACCCCAAGGGGACAAAACTTCACGCATTGGGGATCTCCAAAGCAAAGATGGCATTTGACTGTTCTTTGCTTTTGTACATCGAATCTTGGCCGGGAAGGTTTGAAATATTGTTGGCAGGCCTCAACACATTTCTGACAACCAATGCACACCCTCTCATCAATGATGCGGACATAAGTGCCTCTCTGCTTATCCAATTGTAAAGCCGCCACTGGGCAGGCCTTCAGACAGGGAGGGTCAGCGCATTGGTGGCATACCTTTGGTTGGTAGTCTCCTCGGAGATATTCTTTTTCAAGAAGAATCCTTGAGAGAGAAGCGGCGTTTCGTCCGCCACTATTAAAATTCGAGCAGACCATCTCGCAGACACGACATCCCGAGCATAGGGACTTGTCGGCCATAATCACTCCCTTGGCCAAAGCCACTTTCTGGCCGTTGGGAAAGGTGATCACTTCCAGAAATTTTCCGAGGCTGATGATGCTACCGAGGCCAAGAGCGCCGAGGGTGAAACCTTTGAGAACAGTTCGCCGTTCAACTTCCTTGGTCATTGTTTCTCATCAAGTTGCAGGTGGAGAGAAATAGGGTCTCGTGGGAATGGGACCGAAAGATTCTTCGGTTTCTTTGATCAAGAGTTTGTAGTAATACTTTGCTTCTGCCCCCATGCTTTTATCCACATACTCATAAATGCTTTTGCCGAGGGTAAGATTGACCACATCCACTTCCTTATATGGGCCTTCTTCGAAGGTATCTGCGCGCAAGATATGAAACGCCAATTCAGTTTTGAAGCCTTCCTTAACTCTCCAGGTTAACTTAGCTGCTCGGTAGAGTGCTTGGACTTTAAAATCGAGGATGGTTGGATCGGCCTTTTGAGACCAGGATATGCTTGAGAAGACCATGACAGTGATAAGAACTGAGGATAAAAAAAAGATGGCGACTTTGGTCATCATCGAATCTCCGTGATCCTATTTTTTTAAAAATTCCCCCTTCCCTGGAAAGGGAAGGGGGGAATTTAGATGGAACTTAACCTAAGACGAATTTGATGTCGTCATCCTTCTTAGCATATCCTATGCCAAGCTTTACCGCTTGGAGGATCTGCTTTTGATACCACGCATACATGCCTATCTTGTTGGCAGCCATATTCGGATACCATTCCTGGAGGATCTTGATGCCCATGACATCATTGGCCACCTGGTCCCCAGAAGCAAGGATCATTCCAGGCTTCACCTGTTCACCATGGGAAGGCCCGCCGCTGATGAGAGACCTTCTTCCATCCATGATGATCAGATCAGGTCGGAAAGGAAGGTTGATCTCTGCGCATTGCTCCGCAACGAATATGTGGTTGAAAGTATGGAGATGGGCCCCTCGGTCAGCTCGATGTAAAATCCCAACGGAAAGTTTCAAACTCTGAGTGATTCCCCCGAGGAAATGGGTCTTCATCACTGGAGTATAGATTACTTTATCGTAATTTCTTAGATCTTCTACATAAGCCACCGTGCCATCTCCGCCCCCAAATCTTCCTAAGAATTCGGCCTTGGCATTGCGGATATGCATCCATTTGGCCTCATCCCAGTCTTTGAGAGGGGTGTTGGTCCGGCTGCACACGGAATCGTACCCCATTTTCTTAATCACACGCTCGGTTGGTCCCCAGGGCCCACAGGTGTCGGCTACGGTTAAATTCGTATAGCCTTCATCTTTGAGAACGAGAATCAGAGCCTCCAAAAATGCTGGGTCTGTTCCACCTTGGGGCCATGGGTCTCCGGTATTCATGTTGGGCTTGATGAGAATTTTATCCGTTTTCTTGAGGGCTTTATCAAATCCTCCAATGAGTTTCATCACCTTTTTGATATCCCCCTTCAGGTCTTTATCCAAAGGGGTAGCCATGATGATGCCAAGTAAGGATTTCTCACCTTCCGCATACCAGTTAGGATGGAGATGGGACCAATCCACCGGAGCTCCCCCATTTACCATTTCTTCCGGTTCTTTGGTGAAGTAGCCCGGGGGAAGGGGGGCGTTTTTGACGAACTCTCCGTATTGCTTAAGCTGGCTATCGCGCATTCTCCAGACGCCTTCGTGGGCCGGAGTATCCAAGTCATCTACTCCATAGGCTCGGCCTCCAAGCAGGCCAAGGGTAGCGACACCTGTGCCACAATATTTGGCAGCTTGCTCGAAAAATTTCCTTCGGGAAATTTCCTTGGAGCTCATAGTCCTTCCTCCTTTCTGAAGGTTAGGGTTAAAATGGAAAGCATTACTTTACCCGGAAGTAGAGAAGCGAATCACCTCCCTTCTTTCTTATTTTTAAAATTGCTTGGAGTCGAGTCCAAGCATAAGGGAAAATCCCCTCTGGCTTTTCCCCAAACGGTTATTCTGTCGGTTGGAAACGTGTTTTGGAAATGATAAGGAAAGGATATTCACTACCTCAACGATTGAGTCGTAAAACCCTCTCCTACTCTGATGATGAAAAATACCAAATTTTTATACTTTGTCAAGCACTTTTCTCTTGACAATTCCTTTAAATCTTTTAATGTAGTGGGCATTACTTTTTGACAGATACAGAGGTCTGTCCCTACTATTTTTATTACGGACACGAGTCACGCCTGCCTACCGCAGGCCGGGACACGGGATACGTTATTTTTCTTAAAGGGAGGAGAAAATTGGTTGAGGAGAGAGTCAAGGATGCCACAAAGATCCTAAATCTCTTAAGATCGATGGCCGAGTATAGACCCCACTTTGAGATCATTGGCAACTATCGCCTGATCGATGATGGCGTTCGACCGGAGGCCACCATCATGATTCGGGCGAATGGGAAGGAGATGCATGAGGCAGACACAGGTGTTGGGCCGGTGGATGCCCTCGCAAAGGCATTGAAGAAGTCACTCAAGTCGATCTTTCCTGAGATCGATGAGGTGAAACTCATCGATTTCAGTTCCAGGATCTTCGATCCGGGTGCTGGGACAGCAGCAGGCGTGGAGGTGGAGATTTTATTCAGCAATGGGAGAGATGCATGGAGGGTGAAGGCATTTTCTGAGAATATTTGCAAAGCCTCCTTTATGGCCTTGGTCGATGGATTTGAATATGGGATTCTGATTTCGAGGGAAGGGAAGTAGAATGGGATCCATGTATTGTGTCATTGCGAGGAGTCCCGAAGTTTTGGGACGACGAAGCAATCTCATGAGATTGCTTCGCTTTGCTCGCAATGACAGACTGCGGATTGTAAACTTTTGTATTAAAGGAGCTTCATTATGGATCGCAAAAAATTGGAGGGGGTCATTTTAGAAAAGGCAAAGGATGGAAAACTCCCCTGCGCATTGTGTTTTAGAATCGCTGAGGAGTTTGGAATTTCGAAAAGGGAGATGGGGAAGATTCTGAATGAGATGAAGATCAAGATCAGCCAGTGTCAGTTGGGATGTTTTGAATGATTTTTAGCGGCTCTGCCCAGCAAGCCTCACCTTAGGGAGTCCCTTCGGACTTCGAGGGACTTTATACCCATAGCTACTATAATCGGAAATCTATTATACCCAAATTGAGCGATTTTCTATGGAAAGCCCCTTTTTATCTGTCATTGCGAGCACCCAAAGGGTGCGTGGCAATCCCATGGTAAAACGAGATTGCTTCGGCTTCGCCTCGCAATGACACTAAAGAATCGCTCAATTTAGGTTATAATTAAAGTTGTCCGAGAGCTTCATCATTATCCAAATTTTTGGGGAGGTCAAATTTTATATGGAGGAGAAGGGGCCGAAAGAGCTTTTCAAGGAAGTCATTGATCAAGGGCTGTGTACGAGATGTGGAGCATGTATCAATGGTTGCCCCTTGATCACCACTTATGAAGGCCGAATCGTGCTTTTAGACAATTGCACAGTCACGGCAGGACAATGCTATACGTTTTGTCCAAGGACTTACACGGATGTGGACGCGGTGAGTGAAAAAATTTTTGGGTTACCATTTAGTTCAGATGACGTTGGCGTAGGCCTTGACATATGCATGACGAGATCAACAGATAAGGAAATTGGCTTAAAGGGCCAAGACGGAGGGACAGTCACTACCCTTCTTACATTAGCGCTTGAAGAAGAGATAATCGACGCCATTATCTCCACAAGGATGAATGGAAACAAACTTCCAGGCGGGTTCGTCGCTCGAAGCAAAGAAGAACTCCTTCAATGCGCCGGCGTGAGCTATTCGGCAAGCTATGCTATCGGTGCTTACAACAACATTCCCAAAGAGAGCAATGAAAAAATAGGAATCGTAGGCTTGGGTTGTCAGGTCGAAGCCTTGGCAAAGATGAAAACGTCTCAGCCCCAGAATAGGGCTAACATCGACAATGTTAAATTGACCTTGGGGCTGTTTTGTGGCTGGGCACTAGTTCCGGATACTTTCCATCGATATCTGAAGGAGAACTACGATCTCTCAGAAATCGTTAAATTCGATATTCCACATCACCCTTTCAACACCTTCGATGTTTATACCCAGACTGGTAAAAAGTCGGTTCCCCTTGACGAAATTAGAAAATATATTAACCCAGCCTGTCAATATTGCTGGGATATGACGGCAGAATTTGCGGATATTTCCATTGGTGCCGCAGGGTCCGCTTTTCCTGGTTGGAACACGATGATCGCTCGAACAAAAATGGGCGCAGAGCTTATGGAGGTGGCAAAATCGAAAGGTCTCCTTGAAGTCCAACCCTTGCCAGATAAAAGACTAAGTCACTTGAAAGCGTCTGCATTGAAAAGAAAGAAAACAGCATTTAAAAACATCGTTGAAAGGACGGGTAATAAAGAAGATCTGCTCTATATCAGGGGCCTTTCCGAAGGCATGGTTGAACAGCTCTTAGAAAACTCATAAATGGGTATGAGATCGAAATCATAGGCAGGAGGAAGTCAATGGAGAACATCGCAATCGATGCGGCTGATGAAATGTTTCTTTTGATGGGTAATGAAGCCGTAGCCCGAGGGGCGATCGAAGCTGGGATCGGAGTCGCAACCGCTTACCCTGGGAGTCCTTCATCGGAGGTCCTTGGGAGCATTGCTGAGGTTGCCAAGAAAATGAATATCCACGCCGAGTGGTCTGTTAATGAGAAGGTGGCCACAGAGGTAGCCGCTGGTGCTTCTTTTGCTGGGATACGTTCTATTTCAGTCATGAAACAGAATGGAGTAAATGTGGCTGCAGATTTCTTGGTCAATTTAGGTATGACTGGGATAGGTACAGGGGGGATGGTTATCTTTGTTTCTGATGATCCATCCAGTAAATCGAGCAATAACGAAGAGGATTCAAGACCAATAGCGAAATGGATGGATATGCCCCTTATGGAACCGAGCAGTGCTCAGGAGGCCAAAGAGATGGTAAAGTGGGCCTTCGAGGTTTCAGAGAAAGTAAACCTTGTCACCATCGTTCGGGGTGTGACACGTATTTCTTACACCAAAAGCAACGTCATCCTGGGTGAACTTCCTAAGAAAAAGGAACAGAAAGCATATTTTCCGTATACATGGGATATGTCTAACCCAACAAAGAGCAAGCTCACCTCAGGGCCGTTTCCGGTGTTACACAGACCATTACACGAAAAGATGGAGAAGGCGAAAGAAATTTTTGAGGCATCTCCGTTTAATCAATATATGGGGTCAAAAAATCCAGAATTATTGATCATCACCTGTGGAGCCTGCACCTCATACAGCATCGAGGCGATCGAAGAATTGAAATTGGAGGAGCGGGTGGGCATCTTGAGACTTGGTACCACCTGGCCCCTTCCCGAGAAACTCGTGGCAAAACATTTAAATACAACAAGGAAAGTCCTGTTTGTGGAAGAGATCGATCCCTTTATCGAACGAAGTGTAATGGAGTTGGCCGCCTCCTTGCTTCCTGCTACAAGCCATCTCACTTTCTATGGTAAACGATCAGGACACCTCACACCCTATAACGAACAAAGTACAGACCTGGTGATTGGGGCGCTCACCAGTATTTTGAACATCAAATATCAACCACGGGATCACAAATATGATCGGAAAGCCGAGGAGGTCGTTAAGATTGTTCCCCCTCGACCTATCAATCTCTGTCCTGGCTGCCCCCACCGTGCCACTTTTTGGGCAATCAAGAATGCACTCACGTTGGACGGCCGAAATGGTTTTCTTTGTGGCGACATCGGCTGTTACTCTCTTGGTCTCTCCGAGGGGGGGTTTTTTCAGTCAAGGACGATGCATGCTATGGGATCTGGAGCGGGAGTGGCGAATGGACTGGGGAATCTACGGCAGTTTGGCTTTGATCAACCTGTCCTCGCTATCTGCGGTGATTCAACCTTCTACCACGCTGTCATACCAGCAGTGGTGAACAGCGTTTATAACGATTCGCATTTTATCCTCATCATCGCAGATAACGGTGGAACGGCCATGACAGGTTTTCAGCCTCATCCTGGGACTGGAGAACTTGCAACAAAGGACCGAGCAAGAGTGATAGAGATGGAGGCTCTGTGCCGGTCCATCGGCGCACATGTTGAGGTTTGTGATCCTTTTGATTTGAGAAATACGACCCAGACTCTGCTGAGACTGATGAAGGAAGATCGCGGTACCAAAGTGGTGATCATGCGGCACAGTTGTGAATTGATCAGAGCGAAGAGAGAGAAGAGGAAGCCGTATAAGGTATCTGTCGATCCGGAGAGATGTGCGGGAGATCGATGTGGTTGTGATAGGCTTTGCACGAGATTATTTCAGTGTCCGGGACTGGTGTGGGATAGGGAAAACGAGAAAGCTGCTATCGATGAAGCACTTTGTGTTGGGTGTGGGCTGTGTGTCGATATATGTCACCAGAAGGCGCTGGTAAAGGAGGCCACCGTATGAGCGTAAAAACATTAAACAATGACCCGTTCAACCTTATTATTTGTGGTGTTGGCGGACAGGGTAACGTATTGCTCTCAGCGATGGTTGGCACAGCCCTGCTGAATGAAGGTTTCATGGTAAGTGTAGCAGATACCTACGGTGTGACCCAACGGGGTGGGCCGGTGACGAGCCATATAAAAATCTCAAGGAAAAACGTGTATACTTCAGTAACCCTTGAAGGGCATGCGGATGTGATCCTTGGTATGGAACCAGTGGAGACATTGCGAAATCTGGGGCTTTACGGTAATCCTCATGTTGTGACAATTGTTAATCCAAGACCGATATATCCTATTGGCGGCATTCCGTATCCTGACCTGGATGAAGTGAAGAAGGCAATCCTCAAATTATCTGTACAGACTAAGTTTGTCAATGCAACGGAAGAAGCATTGAAGATGGGGAATCCTTTATATGCAAATATCATACTCCTGGGTTCGCTGGTGGGATCTGGGTTCTTACCGATCCATAAAGAATCAATGATCCCTATTCTGGAAGAGCGCTTTAAAGAGACCTTAGCTCCAAATCTCGAAGCTTTCAATAAAGGCATGGAACTAATACAGACGCAATAAGTAAAATTACATCACCCCCACCCTCGCCCTCCCCCCTTGAGGGGGAGGGTGGGGTGGGGGGGTATCATGAATTAATGCGTTTGTGTTAATTGCGAAGGCTTAGCATCCGAGAGAAGGAAGGATTCAATGGCACTCCAGCCCAGTGACTGAGTCGTAGATCTCCATCAGGTCGGCCTCTTGGCACTGTCCAGTAATATGGAGGGAGATGGTCCGCTTCAATTCCGGACAATATAAGAAGAGGCGGAGGGTTTTTGCTGACTTCTTTTTGATCAGGCCTTGCTTTACTTCTCCAATAAAATAGAGAGCTTGGTGGTTGCCGATCATCCGTGAACCCTGGGAAGTGATCTGTACGCCTTTGAGTTTGGGATTGTCGTGCTTCCCTCGTTTGACCTGGATCATCAAATCCAGAGCGATCTTCCTTATCGGATGAAAGATGATCTGGTCGGTCTGACCGGCCTCTACCCAGATGAGGTTCTCCTTCCTTACAGTTGAATGAACATCCGGTTCCAGGTAGCTCCTGGTTATTCCCCATCCATGAGGCAAAGGAAGGATAAGGAAGTAACTCGTTCCGAAAAAAAGGCTCTTAGCTGCGACGATATGTTTTGTTGGTTCAAATGCCATGTCGTATGGAAGGGTTCAATTGCTTCTTAAATACTCTTGTAACAGAGCATCTAACCAAGCTTTGTCCTTGCCCGTATATTTTTCCTTTTTGTTGACGATGAAGGTCGGGTATTCACGCACTCCATAACGGAGCGATTTGTAAACCCCCTGGAGCGATTGAACATCGATCATCTTGATTAAAATTTGATCACGATATTTCTGGACCAGCTCCCTGATCCAATTGGAAAGAAATAGGTACTCCTTTTTTAGGTCTTCAGGATAATCGTTTAGATCCCTGTCGTCCTTCTTTTTCTTCAGACCCACCTGGTCCGAAACGAACTCACAATGTGGTCACAAGTCATAAAGACCCGGGACTAAGGAGAGGACTTCGATCATAATGGGCTTCATCATTCCCCTAAAATAAGACGGGAGAGCCATGAAGAAGCTCTCCCGTCGGCAAGTGAGTGATCTCTTTATTTAGCGCCTCCACCGCCTGCTGTTGCTGGGGCTGCAGCGGGTGCTCCCTCCCTCTTTTCCTTTGTGAATTTGGAGATGGCCGCAAAAGCATCCTTGATTAGCACAGAGGCACAAAAAACGAGAAAGAGGGCGATTAAACCGGTGAGCCAATCGCCGATCGCTCGGTCCGTAGTAATGTCGGGGGTTGTGAAGAAATGTTTAATCGTACCGTAGGAGATCCAGATGGCCGCAGCAATGGTCGTGACGAAGAGGAAGATCGATGGGTAGAGGGTATATCGATGATTCTTCTTCTCATAGGCCAACCAGCAGGATGCGATGAGCAGAGCCATCGAGGCAAGCATCTGGTTAAAGGCCCCTCCCAAGAACCAGAGGGTAGCCAGGACTCCAGTGAAACAGAAGATGGCGAAGATCACGAGGGTGAAGATGGTGGAGAAGTGGATATTCTTGAAAATGGGCCAATATTCACCGATCACTTCGGACCCGTAGAGGCGCATGAACCGTACACCCAGGTGGATGAGGGTCAGGCCGATGATGGCAAACATGATGTTGGAGAAAACACCTGCGGTTTGTGCCGGCACCCCGATCTTAGAAAGGAAACTTGCCGCTCCGATGGCGAAGACCGCACCTCCCCCTTTCTTTAAAGCTGCCGCATATCCCTCGAAGCTTCCGAAGGCTGACGCGGCAATGATCAGAGCGAGCATACCCATGATCATTTCTAAGAACATAGAGCCTCCTGCCACAGGCAATGTGTCTGATTCCTTTTCGATCATTCGTGCAGTGCCTGAACTACTAACCAAAGAGTGCCAGCCTGAGACCGCACCACACATGATCGTCACAAAGAGCATTGGCCAGAGAGGATTGGCTCCCCACCACCATCCCTTGAAGGCTGGAAAGTTTGCAAAAGAAGGGTTCCAGAAAAGGATCCCAAGACTGATTCCAATCATGCCGATGAAGACCACCCAGAATCCAAGGTAGTTGATGGGTTGAGCCCATCGCCATATGGGAAGGACCGAACCGAAGTAACAGAATACCAGGACAGCGATTACCCAGATAAACTTGGCCTGGTTAACGGTCCCAAAGATAATCGGTGGCTTATCACCGCCGCTGATCGCTTTGAAGAGAGTCTGCACCGGACCAAGGCTGGTGAGGAAGAGGATACCGATGAAGGTAATGACCACAGTAACCACAGTGGTGGTGATGATGTCCTTCTTCCATTTGTAAATCATCTGACTAAAGAGAAGGCCCATAAATACCCAGATGATGACGCCCAGGGGACCATGCGGTTGGGTGAGATTGCCAGCGATGAGCAAAGCAAATGCTCCAAAGCTGAGCATCAGGTTAAAGTAGATGAAGATGCTAATAAAAGCTCTAGCTCGTGGAGAGATCAAGGTATAACTCATCCCTCCAAGGCTCATCCCTTCTTTTCGGATGGCCACCATGGCGGCGGAATAGTCGTGGACCCATCCTAAGAAGGCCACGCCTAAGAGCAGGTAGAGCATGGCAGGTACCCAGCCCCAATTGACAGCCAGGATAGCTCCAACGATGGGGCCCAATCCGCAAATAGATTTGAATTGAAACCCGAAAAGGACGTTTTTGTTGGCCGGCATAAATTCCACGCCGTCCATATACATTACAGCGGGTGTGGTCTTCTTCGGGTCCGACTGAACAATTTTGCGGTCAAGATACCGGCCATATGTGCGGTAGACAAGAATGGCCCAAGCAATAGCAATGATTAAAGCAATTAATGAATACATTTTTCTCCCTCCTCAGAGTTAAATATTAAAAAATTTTTCCTTCTCGTCCAAAGTTGGACATTCGGAATAACCTCACTTAATTCCCCTATTCCGATTTCCTCTGCCGGAGAGTCTTCTTGACTTGGCACCACCTCCTTATGGGAAATTTGTCAGCTTCCCAATTTTTTATAACATTTGGCACAATTTTAAGAAGATGTCAACAATATTTTTTATTTGACATTCGTTTCCAAAGGATTATAATACCAACGACAAGGAAGGCAATCGTGGGAACGTGAACTTTTTTGAATTGGATCCATAGGAGAGACAAGATGGAAGAAGAAAAGAAGCAAGAAGAAAAGGGAGTGCTAAAAAGGTTTGGTAAGGCTGCCCGTGAATTAATATACGGAATGGCCGTCCATGATACGGCCCGATTTGCCCTAAAGACACGGGGGAGCATGGAGCACCTATTCATTCTGATAACAATGGGTGACTTGCTGGGAGTGCCCATTTTACCTCCTTACTATTCTCTGCGCATTCTGCCCTACGTTGTTCCGCAGATCGCCACCTGGAAACGGAGGATGCTCCGAGAAAGGGATCTCACCGACGCACTTGCCTAAAATGATAAATTCGAAGCACGAAATCCGAAATTCGAAACAATTTCAAATTACCAAAATACGAAACGAAACACAATTCTGGTCATTTGAACATTAGAAATTCGGATTTGTTTCGGATTTCGATATTCGGATTTAGAGTTTTTTGATGATGGGAGGTGGTTCACATTTCATTAGCAGATATTTTTGATCGATATCCGGATCGGCGATATATCATGTTTGGGGGAAAAGGAGGTCTGGGGAAAACGACCTTCTCAGCAGCCACAGCTTATTATTTAGCCAAAAAAGGCAAACGGGTCCTGGTCTTTTCCGTTGATCCTCAAGCCTCCCTTACCGACATATTCGAGAGGGATATCTTTGGCAAGGGGCCAACAGAGATCATCCCCAACCTCTATGCACAGGAAATCGATGCCGACCAACGCGTGAAAGAATATCAGGAGGAGATCCGAAAGAAGATCCTTGATATGTATGGAATAGCTAAGATTCCCGATGAGATAGAGAGTTACATCACGGCTGCTGCAGCAGAGCCTGCGATGGAGGAGAGCGCTATCTTCGATGAGGTGGTCGATATTGTTGTGAAGGGGGGTTACGACTATTACATTTATGATTTAGTGCCTTTAGGGCACGCTCTATACTACCTGAGCATGGCCTCGGTCTATGACGCCTGGATCGACAAGATTACCCACCTCCGAGAGGAGATGCGCGAGTACGACCAGGTTGTAGCCATTGTGAAACGAGAGAAGGAGGTGGAAGAGGACCGCATCCTGAACGAACTTCTCTATATTAAGGATCGAATCAACAAATCCTCAAGCATTTTAACCGATAAACAGAAGACAGCCTTCTTTTTCGTTTTGACGGCTGAGGAGATGGTGATCAAGGATACATTAAAAGCGGCAGAACTTTTTGCTAAGTTTGACGTTCCTTTAAGCGGATATATCATCAATCGGGTTCTGCCTCTTGGATTGAAGGATCAAAATATTCCCGAATATTTAAAAAATCGTCTCACGATGGAGGAACATTACCTGAAGGTGATCGACACCACTTTTGGTAAACAGATTTTAGCATCTGTGCCTGAAATGGAGCGGGATGTGACGGGTTTACCCATGATTGACAAGATGGCTAAAGCCATGTTTGGGGAAATTGGCTAATGGCTAATAGCTGAGTGAGAATTGAATAGGAATTTATAGTGGAGGTCCATAGATAAGTTGATATTGCCATAATGTCATTGCGAACGAAGTGAAGCAATCTAACGAGATTGCCACGTCGCTTTGCTCCTCGCAATGACAACCTTCTTTTGCTGTTTACTATAATTAGGCAGGGAGTGTGCCAATGAACCAAATTACGATCAACATGAATAAATTTTTTGAAGATCGTCCCCGATTGAAATACATCTTTTTTGGAGGAAAGGGAGGGGTAGGGAAGACGGTGATGGCCGGAGCAGCGGCACTCTGGTTTGCCAAACAGGGGAAGAAGACTTTACTCGCCTCCACCAATCCTGTTCATAGCCTTTCCAACCTCTTAGAAAAAGATGTCTTTGGAAAAGCCGCCATCGTCTGCGACGAAGAGAAATGCTACGCCTTTGAAATCGACACACGGGATACCATTGAACGATCAAAACGAGAAATTCGGGAGAAGATCAGTTGGTTTTTGAAGTTTGCGGATATCACGATCAAAGCCGATGAGTTTGTCGAGTCAGCAACCATGAACCCGGCCTTTGAAGAGTCGGCCATGTTCGAGAACATGTTGGACCTGATCTTCAAGGATGAATACGAAATTTACGTCTTCGACACCGCACCCACGGCCAATGCCCGGCGGCTTTTAGGCATGTCCAAGGTTTACTCCCTCTGGTTGGAGAAGATGCTCAAGAGCCGAAAGGAGGCCGGGGTTCTGCGCAAGGCCCTTTCTTACTCAAAGAAAGAGGAGAAAGACCCTTTGATGGATTACTTGCTGCAGTTCAAGGACCGGATGGCTCATGCCAAAACTTTATTAACCGATGAGTCTCTCACTGCCTTCTTCTTTGTGACATTACCTGAAAGCCTTCCCATTGCTGTCATCACTCGATTCATCAATTGGTTCCATGAATTCGGAATTCCAGTAGGAGGGGTTGTAGTCAATGGATTGATCCAAAAGGGCCAAGTGGGAAAAGACGCCCCGGAGTTCGTCCTCAACCGGGTTCAGATGCAAGATGAACATATGGAAGAGATCTGGAAGATATTTGAAGATAGGGTGAGGGCGATTGTGCCCCTCTTCGAAACAGAGGTGAAGGGAGCAAAGATGTTAAATCGATTAGTCGAACACCTGTTTGTTCCGTAGCCTACCCCTTAAATTCATAAGAATTCGTAATGATCCCCCACCTTGATCCTCCCCCGGTAAGGGGGAGGGCCGGACTGGGACTTTCGATTTTCCTACCCCTCCGTTATAATATCTTAAATGAAAATCAGAGAGATATTCTCCAAAACCATTCTAACCAAAACAGCCATCTCAGGTTTTGACTACTGTATCAATCCTTATGTGGGATGCGGGCATGGTTGCCGATACTGTTATGCCGGTTTTATGAAGCGGTTCACAGGACATCTTGAACCGTGGGGAGAGTTCGTTGATGTCAAGGTGAACGCTCCCTATCTCCTGAGAAAGCAGTTAAAAAAGGCGAGGCAAGGGGTGGTCGCCCTCAGCACAGTGACCGATCCCTATCAACCTCTTGAAAGAAAGTACGAGCTGACCCGAAAGTGCTTGGAAGCCCTTTTGGAAGGGCGGTTTTCAATCAATATCTTGACCCGCTCACCCCTTTGTCTAAGAGACATCGATCTATTTAAACGATTTAAAGAAATTGAGGTGGGTCTCTCTATTACGACTGATGATGAGAATATTAAAAGAATCTTTGAGCCCCGTTCTCCCTCCCTCTATGCGAGGGTGAATGCATTGAAGGCCCTTCGTAAAGAGAAGATTGGGACGTATGCGTTTATCGGCCCCATGCTTCCTTTGGATGCGAGGCGATTGGTGAAGATGCTGGACGGCTTAGTCGATGAGGTGCTCGTCGATCGAATGAATTACCCGAATAAGGTGAAGGCGATTTACCGTAAAGCCAGATTGGATCAATATTTGAAGGATGACTACTTTCATATTGTCGGAATGGAATTAAAAGAGGGTTTTGAAAAAAAAGGAATTTCGGTATCCATGTGCTATTGATATTCACAGCTTAGGGGAACCACATTTTCCCCTCTCCCTTGACGGGAGAGGGGAGGGTGAGGGTGAATGTAAGGTGTCCCCCTCCCCTTCATCCCCTCCCGCCAGGGAAGGGGAGATTTTTGGTGGGGCATCATTAATGAAAGGTTGTTTATGACGATCGGAAGATTTGGATTGAGAAGAAGGAACTACGATTTTCCGCCCTTCAGACCACCCAGTGAGGCAAACAGCCTTCTCCTGAGGGTTACCAGAGGATGTCCTTGGAATCGATGTACCTTCTGTTCCATGTATAAAACGATGAAGTTTGAAATAAGAGATTTGGAAGAGATCTTGTCTGATATTCAGTTGGCAAAGGATCTCTACGGAGATAAAGTGACAACCGTTTTTATCGGGGATTCGAACAGCCTGGTCGCGAAGACTGACGTGTTGATCCAGATCTTAAATTCGCTCTATGCCTCCTTTCGCCATGTGGAAAGGGTGACCAGCTACGCTCGAGCGAAGACATTGGCCAAAAAGCCGATCGAAGATTTGGAGAAGATCTTTAAGGCGGGGTTGACCCGACTCCATGTAGGCCTTGAGACCGGCGACCGAGAGCTATTGAAGGAGATTGAGAAGGGAACCACTCCAGAGGAGATGATCGAAGCGGGAAGAAGAGCGAAGAGAGCCGGATTTGAATATTCTCTCTATGTTTTGTTGGGGATCGGCGGTGAAGAAAATTGGGAACGACATGCAAAGGGCACAGCAGAGGTGCTCAATCAAATCGATCCCCATTTTATTCGTGTTCGGACGTTCATTCCGCAACCGAACTCTCCATTGTATGATGCCATGGAGGAGGGGGATTTCCATTTGGCATCACCGGAGACGATATTGAAGGAGACTAAACTCCTTTTGGAAGGGCTTCAAGTGACGTCCCAATTTTTAAGTGACCATATTTCGAATCTCCTCCCCCTCCACGGAAAGCTTCCTGAAGAAAAAGGGCGAATGGTTCAGATGATCGAGGATGCGTTAGGAGGGCTTAAGGAAGATGATTCATTGAGGGAAGAGATGGAGATGAGACGACACCTGACAAACCTCTAAAAGTCTCACAGTCTTATAGTCGCATGGTCCATATAGTGGGGACCAATAGTTACGTATTATAGAACTAAAGGACTACGAGACTAAGGACTATAAGACTAAGCTATTTGCCGCAAGTCGAGCAGCTGCTTGAGGAGCAGGTTCCACAGGAAGAACTGGCAGTGCTTTTAAACTTTCCACCACTTGAAAAGGCGAAAGCGGACATCATCCGACTCACCTTCGGACTTTTGCACTTAGGGCAGGCGATCTTCTCCGAAGACTTGAAGACCAACTTTTCAAACTCATGGTCACATCGATTGCAATGGTATTCGTAAATCGGCATGTCAAGAACCCCCTGAACTTTTATAACATTTTTCTTATCTGATCGGCAAGGGAGCTTGCTCTTCTGGCACCTCTCAACCCCTTTCCTTCTTTCAATTCGGAAGAGACCTTCGCATCTGCCTTTTTAAAATCCAATATATCAGGTCATCTCCTTTTTGTGAAGTCCCGTAGAGACTTCTGAAAGAGTCCAGAAATCTCTGATTACAAAGAGCTCAAATGATTTTTTCAGACCTCTCCTGTAAGATTCTTGACGCCATGGATGAAAAAGGATATAAATTTTTCATATTTTGATAAGGAGGGATTTGGTATGGCAATCAGAGTTGGAATTAACGGATTTGGACGGATTGGTCGGAATGTCCTTCGAGCAGGTTTGAACAAGGAAGGTTTAGAGTTTGTGGGAGTCAATGATCTCACTGATGCAAAGACGTTGGCCCATCTATTGAAATATGATTCTGTCCATGGAAGAGTCGAAGCACGAGTTGAGGCCAAGGCCGATGCAATTCTGATCAATGGGAAAGAGATTAAGGTCTTCGCCCTTAAAGATCCTGGTCAGCTCCCCTGGAAGGATTTGGGAGTTGATGTAGTGCTGGAAAGCACGGGAAGGTTTACAGATCGAGCGAGCAGTTCCAAACATATAGAGGGTGGGGCTAAGAAGGTGGTGATCTCTGCCCCTGCCAAAGATCCAGATTTCTCAATAGTTTTGGGAGTGAATGAGAAGGATTACAATCCTTCCAAGCACCACGTCCTTTCCATGGGATCTTGCACGACAAACTGTCTCGCTCCCATCGCCAAGATACTGGTCGATGAGTTTGGTGTGGAATATGGTCTGATGACAGCGATTCATGCCTATACGAATGATCAAGTGATTCTCGATTTTCCACACAGGGATCTTCGTCGGGCAAGGGCAGCTGGGATGTCGATGATCCCAACGACCACAGGGGCTGCTGTAGCGCTCTCATTAGTTATTCCGGAATTGAAGGGTAAGATGGACGGGATGGCGATCCGAGTTCCTACGCCGAATGTCTCTGTTGTCGATCTGGTGGCGGAGTTAAAAAAAGAGACGAGAACAGAAGAGGTGAACCGTGTTTTGAAGTCCTATGCAGAAGGCAAATTGAAAGGGATTTTAAGTTTTTGTGAAGAGCCTCTGGTCTCCATTGACTTTAATGGAAACCCGCACTCCTCCATCGTGGACGGCCCCTCTACAAAAGTGATCGGAGGGAAGTTGGTGAAGATTATCTCCTGGTATGACAATGAATGGGGTTTCTCCAATCGAATGGTGGAGTTGTTTCTGTATCTGTTTGGGAAGAGTTAAGGTTTTCCCCCTCCCCTTTATCCCCTCCCACCAGGGGAGGGGGTAGTCTTTTTTGACATTTCATTATATTTCCTCCCCCTCGATGGGGGAGGGTTGGGGTGGGGGTGAAATCGGAGTAATAAAATGTCCATACGAACAGTAGATCAAATTGAGTTGAAGGGGAGACGGGTATTCATTCGGGTCGATTTTAATGTCCCCCTGGACGAAAAGAATGAGATTACCGATGATACCCGTATCGTCCAGTCGCTCCCAACCATTCGGTCTGTAATGGAGGCAGGAGGAAAGGTCGTCGTTGCATCTCATTTGGGAAGGCCAAAAGGGAAGAAGGATCCGAAATTTAGCTTGGCGCCTGTTGCCGAGAGGCTATCAGAGCTCTTGGGAAAGAAGGTGGCTCTGGCCAGTGATTCTATTGGAGAGGAGGTTCAAAAACAGATCTCAGAACTGAGAAAAGGGGATGCGCTTCTCCTGGAAAATCTGAGATTCCATCCAGAGGAGGAGGAGAATGATGAGAATTTTTCAAAGGCGTTGGCCTCTCTCTGCGAAGTTTACGTCAACGATGCCTTTGGCGCGGCCCATCGTGCCCATTCGTCCACTGAAGGAATGACGCGATACGTAAAGACCGTGGCAGCCGGATTTTTAATGATGAAAGAGGTTGAGAGTTTGGAGAAGGCTCTGGTGAACGCTCAAAAACCTTATGTAGCGATCCTTGGGGGAGCAAAGATTTCTGATAAGATCGCGGTGATCCAGAATCTATTGAACAAAGTGACGACACTCCTCGTTGGAGGAGGGATGGCCTACACGTTCCTTAAAGCAAAAGGGTTTGGCATTGGGAGATCGCTCGTTGAAAATGATCAACTCGAATTCTCGCTCAATCTTTTGGGCAGGGCTGAAGGGAAGGTGAAGTTCCTTCTTCCTTGCGATCACATTGCTGCTGAGAGAATAGATGTGCAAGCCAAGAGGCAGATTGTCAAGAACGAGAATGTCCCTTCAGATTGGGTCTGTCTCGATATCGGCCCAGAAACTATAAGTGTCTTTTCAGAAGAGATCAGATCAGCCAAAACGATCGTCTGGAATGGTCCAATGGGGGTCTTTGAGATGGAACCCTTCAGTCAAGGAACTTTTGCTATTGCAAAAGCTATAGCCGACTCCTCGGCCTTTAGCATTGTGGGAGGAGGAGATTCCGTGGCAGCGGTGAAGCAGGCAGGCGTGGCAGAAAGGATCGGTCACATCTCTACGGGAGGTGGAGCATCCCTCGAATTTCTTGAAGGGAAGAAGTTGCCAGGCATTGAAGCCCTGAGAAAGGAAAGGTGATGGGGAGGCAGCCCTTTATCGCAGGAAATTGGAAGATGAATAAGACGGTTGAGGAGGCCCTCGATCTCGTCCGGCAATTGAAGGCCTCTATTCCAAATATCGAAGAAGTTGAGGTAGCTGTGGCCCCTCCTTTTACGGCTCTTTACGCTGTTTCTCAGGAACTCAAGGGATCTTCCATTCGTCTTGCTGCTCAGAACCTCTTCTATGAAGAGAAAGGGGCATTTACAGGTGAGGTATCCCCTCTCATGCTTAAGGAGATAGGCTGCCAGTATGTGATCATCGGCCACTCTGAAAGGCGTCAGTTTTTTGGAGAGACCGATGAGACAGTAAATCTAAAAATAAAAGCAGCGCTGGCCCAAGGTCTAAAACCCATCTTCTGTGTTGGCGAGACTTTGAAGGAGAGGGTAGAGGGGAAGACTTTTTCAGTCATCGAGAGACAAGCGGAAGGTGGATTGCAAGGCCTTGGGGAAGAGGAAATGAACAATATCGTTATCGCTTACGAACCGGTTTGGGCCATTGGTACGGGTAGGACAGCGACTCCAGAACAAGCAGAGGAAGTGCATCATTTCATCCGTGAAAGATTAGAAAAACTCTATTTACGAGAGATCGCAGAGGGAGTACGGATTCAATACGGCGGGAGCGTTACTCCTGAGAATATCAAAGGGCTGATGAGCCAGGAAAATATCGATGGGGCCCTCGTAGGAGGGGCGAGCCTGAAACCGGAAAGCTTCTCAAAGATTGTCAGATTTAAAGAAATGTGATATAAATAATTTTAAATTTCAGATTTAAAATTTAATCCCTGCCTGAGGTAGGCAGGTGCGATTTGCAATTTGAACTTAAATTAGGCTAAGGAGATTTAATTTCATGGCGATTATTACGGTGATACACATTCTTGTTTGTTTCGCCCTTATTATGATTGTTCTCCTCCAGGCAGGCAAAGGAGCAGAGATGGGAGCAGCTTTTGGAGGGGCGAGTCAAACGATCTTTGGAAGTGCTGGGGCGATGGGATTTCTTTCCAAATTGACCACGGTGGTGGCCGTCCTCTTTATGATTACTTCGCTTATCCTGACCTTTGCTTCAACAAAGAGGGCTTCGTCAGTGATAAAGGAGAGGCCGGCGCAATCGGCACCAGTAGAACCTTCGCAGATGCCAGTTCAACCTCAAATCCCCGTACCGGAGCCGAAGAAGTGATGATGACAATAGGCACATTTTCCCCTCTCCCTTGATGGGAGAGGGTTAGGGGTGAGGGTGAACAGATTGGGTTCCCCCTCCCCATCATCCCCTCCCACCAGGGGAGGGGATGGCTTTCGAGCTAATGGTATGCCGAAGTGGTGGAATTGGTAGACACGCCATCTTGAGGGGGTGGTGGGCGATCCCCGTGGGGGTTCAAATCCCCCCTTCGGCACCATCAAAAAACAAGAGGAGAGGTAAATTACCCCTCCTTTTGTTTTTAATAACCAAATTCCAAGCACCAATAGTCAAACAATAACCAATTTCGAAATTCCAATACCCAAATACCATTTGGAGATTTGGTAATTGGGATTTATTTGGATATTGGAATTTTAAGAGTATGGATGAAAAATCTCTTGAAGTGAAGACTGCTATCCGGGCCATGACCATGGCGTCGGCACTCTGCCAAAAGATCAGGTGCGATCAGTATGCCATCGCTTTGGCCCTCATCGAGGATGGTCAGACGAAATTGGGCATGCTGGCCTGTCCCAACCTCTATGTAAATAAAGACCAGCCTCATGGCAAGAGGGGTTGCCTCTTCCTTGCGTTGAGGGGGAAGGGGGCAGTTCAGATGGATATTGATGGAGGAGGCCGACAGTCTCTCTCGGTTGCAAAGGTTAAGGATGCTTCAGAAGCGATCATCACAGAGAGCATTGAGCCTGATCATGCTGACCATCTTTCACACCAACGTCTCGCCAAGGAATTGCATATGTCGAAGCCTCCGCTCCAAATGGACAGTCAGGCAAAGTACGGAATTGTGGCGAGGGGAGAAGCGACCATCTACTTAAGGGTTCCTTCACCCTCGGGACTTGGTTATAAAGAGAACATTTGGGATCATGCCGCAGGATCGATCATTGCGGAAGAGGCCGGAGGCAGGGTAACGGACGTCTTAGGATATCCATTAGACTTTTCCCATGGGATAAAGATGGAGAAGAACCATGGCATTGTCGTGACCAACGGGATTTTACATGATGTTATTTTAGAAGCCCTGAAAATGTGATGGTTCGACAAGCGTTCGACTGAGCTCACGCCGAAGGCTCACCATGATTTTTTATGAGTCTAATCTAGGTGTCATCCTGAGCGAGTCGAAGGATGGCTATGTTTTTTTAAAAAGATGGTATAATAATTAATATTCGGACTTATTTAACTCTGGAAAGGAGTTTCTGAATGGAAAGAACGTTTTCCGAGGTTATTGCATCGGAAGTTCCAAAGGATTGTGTCTTAATTTCTGTTGGCCTCCCGGGCAGTTGGAAGAGTCCGGTGACAGAGGAGATTGCCAAGATAAAGGGTTTGCAGATTCTTAGATCCGATCTGATTCGGCTCGAAGTTCTAAAAGGTCTGGATATCTTCGACAATAAGGTAGCCTCTGATCCAGCTCACAGGAGAAGGGTTTACGAAGAGATGTTTCGACAGGCGAAGGATGCTTTGGAGACGAACAAAGGGGGACTGATCCTGGACGCAACTTTCTTCACCCAGGAGTTGCGATCGCGGGCCGCTGAATTGGCAATGAAGGCCAATCGTCCCTTTGTGATTGCAGAATGCGTCTGCACGGAGGAGAAGTCGATCAAACGGATTTTGAAAAGGACAAAGGAAAATTATGAATCGAATGCCTTGACAAGGGAGGCTTATCTCAACAACAAAGCCTTGTTCCAGCCCGTGGATATCGACGATCTAAAAAAGCAGTTTCAGCCCCTTCAAATTATCCACCTGACCATTGACACCGAGTATGATACCCTTCCTGATTGGAAGATTACGAAAATTGAGAAACGATGACTTCAAATATTTCTTTCCTTCAAAGAGCGCTTCTCAATCCCGAAATCTACCCTGATCATCCGAAAGAAGTAGGATTTTTTGAAACCCACATCTCCCTGCTCTTTTTCACGGGTCACCATGTGTATAAGGTGAAGAAGCCTGTCGATTTCGGCTTCTTGGACTTCACCTCCATTGAGAAAAGAAAGTTTTTTTGTGAAGAAGAGGTGAGATTGAACCGGCGCCTCTCGCCGGAGATCTATCTGGGCGTGGTGAAGATCACAAAAGAGGACAACCGAATTTTACTGGACGGCCGAGGAGAGGTGGTGGAGTATGCCGTTCAGATGAAACAGATACCCGAAGAGTTTCTGATGGATAAATTGCTTAAGAAAGGTCAGGTGACCCCGAAAATGATTGAGGCGGTCTCGGAGAAGTTGGCCCGCTTTTATTCGACTGCTGAGACGAGTGATTTCATCAAGAGTTTTGCGAAACCGGAGCGGATCAAACAGGATACAGATGAGAACTTCGAACAAACCGAGAAATATATTGGTGTGACGATCACCAAGGATGTCTATACAGAGGTTCGGAACAGGACGAACAATTTTTTGAGAGCGCAGGCAGAAATATTCTATCAAAGGATTGCCGAGGATCGGATTCGAGACTGTCATGGAGACCTGCGACTGGAACATATCTTCTGGGGCGATGAGATCTCCATCTTTGATTGCATCGAATTTAATGAGAGGTTCCGATATACCGATACCGCTGCGGACCTTGCCTTTCTGGCCATGGATCTTGATTACCACGGGAGAAAAGATCTTTCCGGACATCTAATTCAGAGGTATATCGAAAAATCGGGAGACCAGGATTTGACGAAGGTACTCGATTTTTACAAATGCTATCGTGCTTATGTTCGCGGAAAGGTGGAGAGCTTCCGGCTGGACGATTCAAATATCCCTGAGAAAGAGAAGAGGGAGGCCCTTCAAAGGGCCCAAAAATATTTCAGTCTTGCCTATTATTATGCTCGGCGATTTTAACATCTTCTCTACTTAATTGCTTGTCATCGCTATTTCAGATCCTGCTTCGACCCGGAGGATCGTCCAGATCGCTCGGGAGGGGAATCCCAGACTATACATCATTGTCAGAACTCGATATGCCTCCGAGGTGGAGGATTTAGTCAAACTAGGAGCAAATGAAGTCATCCCCGAAGAGTTTGAGACATCGATTGAAATTTTCGCTAAAGTGCTACATCATTATCAAGTTCCGAGGAACCTGATCACCGAACAGATTGAGAAAATCAGAAACAGGAGCTATGAAGTCCTAAGGAAGGTTGAAGTCCCAGTGAAGAGCCTGCCGGAGAAATGCGAAATCTTTTTGGACATCGATACTGAAACCTATCTGATCAATGAGTACACTTTGGCATCTGGTCGTTCTATTAAAGATCTTCAGATACGATCCAGGACAGGCGCAACAGTGGTCGCCGTAAGACGGGGAGAAGAGTTCATCCCAAGCCCGGGGATGTTATCTATCTAATTGGGAAAAGGGAGAATATCCTCCAAGCAGCAAACGTGTTAGGATTATAGAAAGGGGTTCAAGGGAATGGGTGACGTTGACGAAAAAGGACCGTCAGGACGGAGCATATTGAGATGAAGGAGGAGCATATGGGAGAGATTGTTCATACGTCACGGATCAAAATCGTAAGGGAGAAGGGTCCCACACGAAGAGCCACAATCGAAGGATTTGATGAGCCGATTTATTACGGGGTCCACGGCGGGATCAAACGATTTTATAACGTCGAGCCTGAGAAGGAACACGCTGCTACGCTTGACCACATCGTGGCAGCAACGGCAGCCTGAATGATGGGAACACTGGCCAGGTTTCTGGCCGAAAAGAAGATCGCCACTCCTGAAGAACGTTACTGGGCAGAGGTAGAGGGAGATATTGAAAATGTAAGCAATGTCCTCAAGATCACCCAGATTCGAGTCCTCTACCATCTAAAGGTCGAGAAGGGAAAGATTGAAGATGCTAAGGAGGCTTTCTCCATATATTTGACCTCGTGTCCTGCAGCCCAAAGTGTTATCGGCTGTATTAAGATTAAGGACGATCTGATGACAGAAGAGATCACCGCATGACTTGATCACCATTTAAAGGGGATGAGAAAAATGGATATGCAATCATTAGAAAAATTGATTAAAGGAAGACGTTCTATACGTAAATGGAAAGAGAAAGAGGTTTCCGATAAGTTGTTAAAGAAGGCCATTGAATTGGCGACCTGGGCACCTAATGGAGGCAATTATCAGGGGTGGCGCTTCATTGTTATCAAAAACAGAGAGGTAATTGTGAGAATGGCCGATGCCGTTCAATCCGCTATTGATAAGATTGCATCCTGGCCAGAGGCGATGTCTTGGCAGGAGGATATTGGGCGATACCAAAAGAACGCCTCCTTTTTCAGAAATGCTCCAGCCTGTATTGGAGTGTTTACGAGTGAATATCAGAGCGTATTGGATAAAGTATTGATCAGCCGAGAGTCCTTTGATCATGAAGCAAAAGAGATCTTAGGATTCCGAAGATCAGCACCTACCGCGATCCAGAGCGCAGCAGCTGCCGTGACAACGATGCTACTCGTATTGCATCACATGGGTTTAGGTGCTGTTTGGCTCGCTGCACCGCTTCATGCAAAAAGAGCAATTGAAAGAATACTAAATGTGCCGCCAAATCTCTCTCTCGTCTGCCTCGTTGCCGTCGGTTATCCTGATGAATTCCCCCAGAAAGACCGAAAGCCGGTATATCAGGTATTCGAATTCATTGACTAAAAAGTAAAGAACCTGGTTTCATCTTTCAAGGGGTTGAGCTGGGCAGAGCCTATAAGGGGGGTGGATCGTTCATCTTTGTTCAAGGGGATTAATCAGATCATGGCAGTTCTCAGTGTCGCTTTTTCTTCTTTATGGATGTTCCTGCTTTAACGGCAGGTTGATAAAAAAGGAAGACCCTTTATTCAACTGACTTTCCACAGTAATATATCCTTGATGTTCCTGAACGATCTGATGGGATATCGATAACCCCAACCCGCTTCCTGATTTCTTAGTGGTAAAGAAGGGATTAAAGATATCCTCCAAATATTCTGCTGGAATACCAGACCCCGTATCATTAAATTCAATCTGGATATAAGGTTGACCTCCTGGTTTCACAAAAGATCTGGTTCTCACCGTAACCTCTCCATTCTCCGGCGTGGCCTCAATGGCATTCAATAGAATATTTAAAAAGGCTTGCTTCATCTGCTCTCGATCAATTTTAATCGGTGGCAAATCGGCAGCATAATTTTTGACCATCTTGATCAGCTTCTTGCTGGTTTCAGTTGAGACCAAAAGGATCATTCCATCCAAAATGGCATTGATATCTTCTAACTCCAATTTGGGTTCAGAAGGTTTTGCAAATTCTAGGAGTTCGGTGATCAATGAGGAGATTCGATCTACCTCCCCGGAGGCGATATTGAGAAAACCATTTAGAAATTCTTCATCTTCAAGCCTTTCCGGAAGTAGTTGGGTAAAGGTTTTGATGGCAACGAGGGGGTTTCGAATTTCGTGGGCGATCCCCGCTGTGAGGGTCCCTAAAGAAGCCAGACGGTCTGCCCTCCGAATATAGGATTTTGATTTCTTCAAATCTTCATAGAGCCTTGCATTCTCCATGGCAATCGCCACCTGGTTAGCCAGGGTATTGAGCAATTCCATATCCTCGTGGGAATAAATCTCTTTATTGAACTTATGACTCAGGTTAATCATCCCGATGAGTTTGGCCTTGAAAATGAGGGGGATGCTCACCTCCGCCTCCAATAAGGACATTTGATGAGTAACATCGTTTAATTCTGGAATATTGGCCCCCTTCATCAATTCTTCACGGATGATGATTTCTCCTGATCTTTGTAAGTAATGAGGCAAGGGATCTCCTTTGGAGAGGAAGGGCAGAGTAGTGGAGGCCGTTTTTAAGTTTTTTGATTCGAAGAGGCGAAACCCCTCCCTTTCCTGATCCAATAAAAATAAAGATGCTTTCTCAACCCCCATCGTCTCGGTAATGGTCTCAATAGTTTTTCCTGAAAGGGATTTCAAATCGAGGATGGAGACCATGACTTTGCTGAATTTTCTTAAGGTTTCATGGTAATCATAATACTTTTTAAAAAGAAGCTGCTCGACTGCTTTCTCTGTCCGTGGTTTGATCTTGTAAAAAAAGATGCTCGCCACTAAAAGAATGGAAAAAATATAGATCAGAAATAGGTAATTAATTTCTTTATAAAAGAGTTTTTGGCCGAGAATGATTAAGAGAGTAGACGGGACAAATAGGAGCAACATCAAAAGACCATAGGCTGTCCCCTTCTTTAAAACAATGTTAATATCCATTAAACGGTGTTTTACAATTGCATAGGAGGTAATTAAAACATATATTGAAATCAAGTAAAAACCGTATGGAAATACTTCAATATTGAAATTGGGTAAAAAAGTTGACCCGCCTCCCAAGAAACCAATAATTGTCGCAAGAAACAAATATCTTATTTGATTACGGAGCCGCCCTTGAGATCTTCTAAAATATTTCACCAACATATAATGGCTATAAACTGCAACGCCAACAAAAAAAACTACAAAGAATGGGAAAACAACGCCTGGAACACCATAATGCCGGAAAGAAAGTATAGGTCTTACATCTTGGATGAATATAGGCGTAAAGTTCAAGATTAAAAAAATCAGGCTCAAAATATAAACGCCTGATATCAATTTGGTGTTTATCTGTTTCAATAATAAACTTACGAAGTGAAAGAATAGGGAGGGTGCGAAAATTGCTCCAACATAACATAATCTAACGAAGAAAAGAGCCGTTGTTTTTTCTGGAGATAACTCTCTCCCAAGGAGGGACCAACTCCATAACGAGACGGCAAAATTGAGGAGCATGCAAATTTTGTTGACATTCGATGACCTATTTTTCAGATAGACGAAAATTCCCAATAACAGACTTAGTGTCCCAGTTAATGCGCACGAGATGATGTAAGATGACTGCATCGACTAAATCCAATCGTGAATCATACTGTATGTGAGTATTTTCTTATAATGAGGGCTGAATTTTTCCCGCCAAAACCATAGGAATTTTTTAAAACTGTCTTAACCAAAGCTTTTTTCCCTTTATTGGGGACGTAATCCAAATCGCACTCTGGGTCTGGAAATTCATAATTTACTGTGGGAGGAATAAAACCATTTTTTATTGTCAACACACTTGAAATAAGTTCTATGGATCCTGCTGCTCCTAAAGAATGTCCTATCATTGATTTAGTAGATGAAATTGGTATTCTATAAGCATACTCCCCGAAGACTTCTTTAATAACTTTGGTCTCAATCTTATCATTCAATGGAGTTGAACTGCCGTGGGCGTTAATATAATTGATCTCAGAAGAGTCGATATTCGCATATCGAAGAGCTAATTGAATGGCTTTTTTAGCTTGCTCACCAGTAGGTAAGGGATGAACCATATTATGAGCATCATTGGTTGTACCATAACCAAGAATCTCAGCATAAATAGGTACGTCTCTTTCCAAGGCGTTTTCGAGATCCTCCAGTATTAAAATGCCAGCGCCTTCGCCCATCACGAAACCGTCTCTTTCATTATCAAAGGGTCTTGAAGCCCTCATCGGATCACCATTCCTTTTTGACAGAGCGCCGATGAGACAAAAGGCGCCGAAGGTCAGAGGGGCAAGAGGTGCTTCGGCTCCTCCCGTAACCATAAAGTCAGCAAGGTCATTTTGAATCGCATGAAATGCGTAGCCAATACTATCCGCTCCTGCCGCACAGGCACCACCAATTGTGTTGGAATGTCCGTTGATACCAAATCCAATAGAAATTTGACTGGCTGCTGCTCCTAAGAAAAGTTTGGTGGCCAACAAAGGGTCTACTCGTTTCAGACCTTTTTCTATGAACACGTTGTGCTGTTCTTCCGCAGTTGGAATCCCACCTAGCGCTGAAGCTAATGCGATTCCAATTCTATCCGAATTTATCTTGGAGATCTCTATACTCGCGTCATCCAATGCCATTCGGGTGCATGCCACAGCAAATTGAGAAAATCTGTCCATGCGCCGAGCACTCTTTGGGTTCATATAATTTGTGGGGTCGAAATCTGGGACTTCCGCTGCTATTTGAGAAGGATAGGCGGAGGCGTCGAAATGGGTGATTCTTCTAATCCCTGACCTTCCGTGAACTAATGAATCCCAAAAATTTTCTACTCCTATACCATTAGGAGCAATAACCCCCATGCCAGTTATCACTACTCTTCTTTTTTCCCACATTTTGGCAACCTATGATTATAGATTTACGCTATTGCCTCCTTCAACATCTTGGCACTGATCCCCTGCGTTGTAGAGATGCTTGAGTTTATTCATATCGGTTTTTTGATATTTTGTCAATAATTTCTTACGGTTGGGGCCGAGGAGTGTGATTCTGACTAAGAGAATGCTGGAGAAATAATCAATGGTTCCCTAATAATTATCCTGATTTCTGGTTCATCCCTTTTACGATCTCCAAAAAAACTTGAATCTGGTTTTCTACCTGTTTGGGAGCGTAACTTCGTGAATCGGTATGGTCGGCCTCAATGATCAATCCTGGTCTTCCGGTGGCCTTTGAGACTTCCCTTTTGAGATCGTATTGACCAAGAGAATAGGGTTTGCAACTCCGATTCGAATGCATGATGAATCCGTCGGCTCCATACTTCTCCATCATGCTGACCATCTTCTTAATCTTATACTCTAAACCCAAATTCAGATGAATCGTGGCATAGGCATTAGCGAGGCTCTTTAGAGGTTGACTTAGATCCAGCCGATCCAGAACCCAGGCGGAGGTGTAGGTATCAGCCACCAGGACTGCTCCGTGGGAGGAGAGTATCTTAGAAAGGTTTCGGATATCGTACCAGATTGGGATGTTATCCCAGATGAGACGTATCTCCTCATGAGCAAAGGCTCCTTCTCCTTTTTTTACCCTTCCTTCAATCTCTTTCTTAAGCTTTCGGTAATACCAGACCGCCCAGCGAGTTCCCCGCAGTGTGACGATGGGAGCCATGTGGATAAAGGCATCAAAGGCGGCAAATGGAGCTGGCCGGTGACGGGAAAGATCGAGCGTCTCTTTCCAAAGCGTAATAGCTTCAAAGGAACGAGAGGCGACTTGATGAAAATGTCTCTCTGAAAAAGGACGCTTGACCTGGCGCTCAAGAAATTCGATATATTCTCTCATCTGTTGTTCGACATATTGGAGGGTGTGCGCATGGATTTCATCGTGGACGAAGGGAGTGTCAAGGAAAAAGACGGGCACACGAAAAGCACGGGCTTGAAGTTCATACCATTTGATGACCGTTCCACAGATATTGTTGGCACAGACCAAGAAATCAGGTTTGGGGAGAAGTCCAAGGGGACCCTTGCCTATAAACGACGATCCGATGTCAGTCAGCGCATAAGAACAGAGATCTCGGGAATATCCCTTCTTTTCAGCCGCCTCACAGAGAGGCACTGACGTCCGAGCGGCGCCACACATGGCCCCATAATTTTCAGGGTAAAAAGGGAGAACGCCCATGGCATAAAGAGGTTCTACTGGTCCCCCACTCGTAATCCATGCCACCTTTTTACCAAACCAGGCAGGGTATTTCACCATGAAGTAGTAAGCCTTCATCAGGCGACGATAAGCCGAAGTCGAACGAATTGGTCGATAGGGGTTGGTATCAGACTTCTTCTCTTTCATGATCTTCTTCCAATATGATTGCGGAATAAAAAATAGTTAAGAATTTAGTGTTTGCATTATAAATTCCGAAATCCGCATTCCGAATTCCGAAATTCTATAACGGGCTTAGCATCTCTACAAAGGCCTGGATTCGAATTTTAACTTGCTCTCTGGATTGCGAGGGGTCCTCTACTTCCAAAAGAAGGGTGGGGATACCCTTCAATTCGAGAGCAGATTTGAGATCCGGATAGTCGAAATAATGGGCCTCGCAATACTTGTAAAGGAGGAAGATGACAGCCTTCGCTCCGGATTCTTGAACCTCCTTTAAGAGGGTTTCCATATGCGCCTGTGGCCCCATGTACTTGGTGGGACAGAAGAAGGAAGTGAAGTAGCGCTCGGTCAGGGCTTCGATAGGGTCGAAGTCTTCGGACACCATGAAACGGAGGTACCGACTTCCACTACAGAGATCATCCCTGACGACTGCGGCCCCGGCTTCTTCGATGATTGAAAAATAGGACGCGGAATGGGTCATATTCCCTATAAGGTAGATGGGAACGAAATGGTGATGCTCCTCCGCTTTCTCAGGTAAAGCATTGAGAAGCTCTTTTAAAAGTTCGAGATATCGGGAGCGGTCCATTAAATAAGCGGCTCGGATAAGTTGAGCAAAATCTTTACCAGGAAGTTGGTTGGGAAGTCGTCGTCTGTAAATCTCCCCTAACTCTTCCCGTATGCGGTTGAAAAGCTGGATCGAGCCATTCAGTTTTTGGGGAGTGATCTTTCCAAAATGGGATTCAAGGAAGTCCTTGAATCGTTCGATTTCCGCTTTGAGGTAGGTGCGAGCCAATTCTGAATCTAAACGGGTTGGAACCATCAGGTTGAAGTGGAGGAAAGAACCTTTTTGCTGAGCCCAGATATCTGAGAGTCCCTGCATAGAATCGCAGGTATGGCTGAAGACGATTCCTCTCAAGAAGTTGAGTTCGTCCTGGAGGAGGCTTTCGAGTGACGATTTCATCAGGTGACAGCAATAAGGAGGGAGATGTGCCTGGGCATGGGAGATTCTGATCGGGGTTCCCATCAGGCGAATGGGAAGGGTTCGGGCAGCATGAAGAAGTTCTTCTGGGACATAGGGGCAGAAAAAACCGATAGGGATAGAGTCCTGGGGGAGATGAGAAGCGATTTCTCGGTATGTGAAGGAGGCTACGGTCTCAATCTCTTTTAGTACTCTTAGGAGGGAAGCTTCTCTGTCCATAGATCAGGGATTTTTTTGTCAGGTCCGTAGATCTTTAATTTAACTCAGATGGTTGGCGATTTCAATTGTTGGAAGTCAAGATTTTTGGACTATCAAAGATTTTGGCAAAGCCCTATCCACAATAGACGAATTTGGATTGAAAAATGGAGTGGAATTTGTTATGAATAAAACCCAAAACATCTTTTAAAAAAATTGTTGGAGGAGAGGATGAAGATTCATTCCCATAAAAATATCTGGATTCCAACCCTATTCTTCATGGTCTTCTTTAATGCTTTTCCAAATCAAATTTTTTCCAAAACAACGAAAACATCGCAGAACGCCCAAAAACCTCGGAAGGCTCAAACTCAACAGACAACCCAGGCTCCTCAGACACCTCAGAGTGGCTTTCAATGTGATGCTCAGTCTGCAGTTTTGATGGATGGACTGACAGGCCAGATCCTTTACGAGCAGAATCCCCATTTAAGGATTCAACCCGCCAGCTTCGTAAAGGTCCTCACCCTCTATTTAGTCTTGGATGCTCTCCGTGCGGGACAAATCAAGATGGATGATCTGGTGACCGTAAGCGAAAAGGCTTGGAGGACTCAGGGTTCGAAGATGTTCATTAAAGTTGGGGAAAGGGTTCGAGTGGACGATCTTTTGAAAGGAATTGCAGTCGCTTCGGGAAATGATGCCTGTATTGCTATTGCGGAACATTTAACAGGGTCAGAAGAGGTCTTCGCTTTGAAGATGAATGAGAAGGCCGCTCTTCTGAGATTAAAAGAGTCCCAATTTAAAAATTCCCATGGGATGTCTGCTGATGATCAATATATCACAGCCATGGATATGGCCCTATTGGCCCGACGCTACATCGAAGAGCATCCAGAAGCATTGATTCTCCATTCCACAACCGAATTCGAATATCATGGGATTCGACAGGGAAATCGGAATACCCTTCTCCAGAAGAATATCGGAGTAGACGGATTGAAGACAGGCCATATTGAGGAGTCGGGTTATCATCTGGTGGCGACAGCCAAGAGGGATGGCCAGAGGATGATCGCTGTGGTGATGGGATGTGACAAAATGAAAAAAAGGGCTCCAGAAGCTCAAAAATTATTAGAATACGGTTTTAGGAATTTTTCGACAGTGGAGGTGGTCAAGAAAGGTGCTTCCTTTGGCCCTGTAAAGGTTAAAAGAGGGAAGTCAAATCAGGTGATCCTCACCGCTGCAGAGGATGGAAGGGTGACCGTAGCCAAGGGAAAGGAGAATTTTGTATCTGTCCATCCCCAATTGCCACCGTTTCTCGTTGCTCCGATCCAAAGAGGTCAGGTCGTGGCGAAAGTTCTCATTCAAAACGAAGGTAAAGTTGTTAAGGAGGTCAACCTCCTTTCTTCTTCTGAAGTATTGAAGAGCATCCTTCCCCCCTGGCCAGTCATGGCTGCATGCATCCTCGGTCTCGCCATCCTCGGCCTTGCCGGATTTTGGTGGTTCCGTCGACCAAAGCGAAAGAAATTTTGATGATCATCAGAGTTTCTCTTCTTTCCAAATCTCTTTGAAGTAATCAAAAAGGGCAGGGTTAAAATCAAAGACCTTCTTCTTGAACCTTTCTCCCTGAATATCTACTGTCCAGGCATCCCAATTTTCTTTTTTGGGGTCCATTCCAAGTATCTGCATTTCCCAGAGGGTTTGGATGGAATATTGAAAAGGATCGTCCAGACTCTCGCCAATATCGCCAACACAACACATCCGAGTTCCCTGGTATCGATGAAATGCCTTTTCATAGAATTCTTTCGTGGTGATGGAGCCTGGACTCATCATAGAGAGGTCAGTCAAGGGACGGCCTGGAAGGTTTCCCACCTTTGAGACCTCGAAGATGCATTGGAAGAAAACAGGGATCAGTTCCACACCTTTTTTCAAACATTCCTGATAAATTCGTTGAATGCCTTCCAGACTGCCACAGGCTGTGATGACATAAACCTGCTTGGGCAGATGGTGGCTAAATCCGTTTCGTAAAAATGAAGTGATTGTCGAACCAGAAGCAACCACCGTATCCGGTATCAGCCAGGTATCTCCCTGATATTCTCCGATGAGGTTTTGGCTATGGATCTCCCAGTCCGTACCCTTCTGGTTGAGGACCCTCTGAAGTTTAATAAAACCAGTGGGGAGGAGTACGAGATCATAGGGTGGGACGCACCCAATCGCATATTGGAGATCGAAAGGGTGAGCGCCCCTGAAAATGAGGTATTGGGAACAGTCCTTTCCGTTGAGTTGTCCAAAGAACAGCTCAATAAACGATTTGGCAAGGTAGCGGATCATATTGAATTTTGGCCGACCGCTGATCTCCCTTCCAAGAAGAAGTCGTTGACTGACATCGCTCTCCACCACGTAGATTAAAGGAGGAATGGTGAGATCATTTCGGAGATGGCGTACCTCCCATACTCTGGCATTTCCCAGAGCATTGATGCTGTAAGGACTTCCCACATCTTCGAGAAAAGTTCGTTCTGTCATGTTTTACTCCTGCTTCCACCCCCACCCTTACCCTCCCCCATCAAGGGGGAGGGGTTT
>Ga0315312_1000542_pt1 | contig 41921 bp, 45 predicted proteins | sample TDP7_MG_FD_203629 | JGI IMG/M metagenome (GOLD analysis project Ga0315312, IMG submission 203629) | Freshwater sediment microbial communities from Lake Towuti, South Sulawesi, Indonesia - TDP7 | ecosystem: Environmental > Aquatic > Freshwater > Lake > Sediment | place: Indonesia: South Sulawesi... | reverse complement strand
CCCCGTCTAGGAAAACAGGCTTTCGCCGAAGGCTTTACTCCAAAATTGCTTCACAATTTTGGAGACCACGAGGTCTCCAAATCGCGAATGCGATTTGGAGCAATACTTAGAAACCGTGGGTTTCTAAGGAGTGGAGCGAAGTGAGCCCGAAGGGCGAGCGCTCGAGCCGAAGGCGAGAGAGAGCGGAACGATTATGCCTACTAAGGCTCAAATTGCTAAATCTTTAAAAAAACCAAAATTTTCCACCAGAATTGTTCGGCGTTGTTTTCGCTGTGGTCGAAAAAGAGGCTTCCTAAGAAAATTCGGTCTATGTCGAATTTGTTTTAGGGAGATGGCTAATCAAGGATTAATTCCCGGCGTAAAAAAATCCTCCTGGTAAAAATATGACAGACCCAATTTCAGATCTGTTTAATCGAATAAGAAATGCTCTGGCTGTTTCTCAGCCCGAGGTTTCCATTCCCTTTTCGAATTTGAAATATGAAATTGCTAAGATTTTAGAAAGAGAAAAATTGGTTGAAAAAGTTGAGAAAAAAGGGAGAAAAACAAAAAAAATTATTGAAATTACTCTAAAATACGAAGGGAAGTTACCAGTCATTTCTGGCCTAAAAAGAATTTCCAAACCAGGACAAAAAATTTATCTTTCGGCTAAGAAAATAAAACCTATTAAAGGTGGATATGGATTGGCTATAATTTCAACATCAAGAGGTTTAATGACTAATAAAGAAGCCAGGCGCCAGAAATTAGGCGGAGAAGTGATTTGTGAAATATGGTAAATCGCTCGGCAGCCAATCCTCAAAGTACCAATCCTCAAAATCCCAGCGAGATTTTGGGATTTGCTTTCTCGGCCTGTTGTCCGCCTTCGGCGGAACCATGCCAACAGGCCTCCGAAAGCTACTTTGAGTCTTGCTGCCTCGCTTAAAGATATATTATGAGCCGAATAGGTAAAAAACCAATCTTAATACCTGAAAATGTAGAGGTTAAAATTGAGGGTCAAAAAGTTATTGTCAAAGGTCCGAAAGGCGAACTCTCTCTTGAAATTCGACCGGAAATTAAAGCTGAAATAAAAGACTACTACCCGCCCACCACCCGAGGGGCCCGCTTGCGGGAGGGCGGAGGGGGGGTCGGAGTCCCGCCCAAAGGGCGGGCCCCTAGAAAAATTTTCCTTTCGCCTCAAATCGAAACAAAAAAGACAAAGGCCTTCTGGGGTTTAATGAGAAACTTGCTGGCTAATATGATAGAGGGAGTGACCGAGGGATATGAAAAAAAATTGGAGATAGAGGGCCTGGGTTATAAGGCCTATTTGGAAGATAAAGATTTAGTTTTAGAGGTTGGTTTTAGTCATCCAGTTAAAATAAAAGCTTTAGAAGGTATAGAATTTTCAGTAGAGAAAAACGTTATCACTGTTTTAGGAATTAATAAAGAATTGGTCGGTCAGGTAGCTGCCAAAATTAGAAAAGTTAAACCCCCGGATCCTTATAAAGGAATGGGAATTAAATATCTTGGGGAAATAATTAGAAAAAAGGTTGGCAAAAAAGCAATAACTGCCAAATAGAATTAGTATTTATAGATAGTATCAACTATTAAGGATTATAATAATGAAAATTAAGCGCGAAAAAAGATTAAGACGTCACAAAAGAATAAGGGTAAAGATATTCGGCACAAAAGAAAGACCTAGATTTTGTGTTTTTCGATCAGCAAAACACATTTACGCCCAGCTAATTGATGATGAAAAAGGAAGAACATTAGTTGCGGCAAGAGATTTGGAATTAAAAGTGAAAACTAAAAAGGCAAAAACGAAAAAAGAAAAACCCTCCTTCGCCAAGGCTACGGAGGGCGAGGGAAAAAAAAGAGCTGGAAAAGTTGCTTTGGCTTTTGAAGTCGGGAAATTAATTGCCCAAAAAGCCCAAAAATTAAAAATCGAAAAAGTTGTTTTTGATAGAGGTGGCTACAAATATCACGGGCGGATAAAGGCATTGGCAGAGGGAGCGCGAGAGAGTGGATTAAAATTTTAATATAAGAAGGAACAAGGAAAGGAGGACTGAAGTTTTAAGTTAAAAATAAACTATGCCAGAAGAAAAAGAACTAAAAATTGAAAAAGAAAAACTAAAGGAAGAATTTGAGTCAAAACTTTTAGATTTGGCTAGAGTTATTCGGGTGACGGCTGGTGGAAAACATCTTCGATTTCGGGCAGTGATAGTAACTGGAAATAAAAGTGGTAAGGTCGGAGTAGGGGTAGCTAAGGGTTTAGATGTAGCTCAGGCAGTGGAAAAAGCTACCTATCAATCAAAGAAAAATATAATTGAAGTACCAATAATCAATGAAACGATCCCCCATGAAGTTGAAGCTAAATTTGGTCCAGCCAGGGTCTTATTAAAACCTCAAAGAAAGGGCAGGGGATTGGTGGCTGGTGGGACAGCCAGATTAATTTGTATTTTAGCTGGAATAAAAAATATTTCCTCAAAAAATTTAGGAAGAACTGGCAATAAATTAAATATCGCCCGGGCGGTGATTGAGGCTCTTAAGAAATTAAAAATTCCAAAAATTCATGCAACTTCATCAACTCAAACCAATCCGTAAAAGAAAATTTAAAAAGAGAATTGGTCGAGGAGGAAAAAAAGGCACTTATTCTGGCCGGGGAATTAAAGGTCAAAGGGCAAGAGCTGGCCGGAGACTAAAACCTTTGATTAGAGAGTGGATAAAAAAATATCCAAAATTAAGGGGCTATAAATTTAAGGCCCTAAAATTAAAACCACAAATTATTAATCTTCAAATTTTAGAAAAGAAGTTTAAAGAAGGTGAGACCATTAGTCCCCAGACCTTGCTTGAAAGAAGATTAATTTCTAAAATAAAAGGAAAAATGCCTGAGGTGAAGATTTTAGGAAGAGGAGGAATAACCAAGAAGCTGATTGTCGAAAGTTGTCAAGTTTCAAAACAGGCCAAAGAAAAGATTGAAAAAGTCGGAGGCGAAATAAAAGTCTAAAGATTTTTATGTTTGGGAAAATTATTCAAATTTTTAAAATCAAAGAATTGCGAAATAAAATCCTTTTTGTCTTAGGAATCTTTGTTATCTTTAGAATAATGGCCAATATTCCCATTCCTGGCATTGATCGTCAAGCCCTGGAAACATTTTTTGAACAATTTCGAATTTTCGGACTTTTGAATGTTTTTACTGGTGGAGCCTTAGATAAGTTGTCAATTGTCATGTTGGGCCTTGGTCCTTATATTACAGCAACCATCATTTTGCAGCTCTTAACAATGATTTTTCCCCAATTGGAAAGGCTTTATAAAGAAGAAGGAGAGGCCGGCCGTCAAAAATTTAATCAATATGGAAGGATGTTGACTGTTCCTTTGGCTATGCTCCAGGGCTATGGAATGCTGACTCTTTTTCAAAGACAGGGAGTAATTTCTAGGCTTTCCCCTCTTTTACTTTTTACTTCAATTTTGATTATTACTGCCGGAGCCCTATTTTTAATGTGGCTAGGGGAATTAATTTCGGAAAAGGGAATTGGCGAGGGAGTTTCCCTTTTAATTTTCGCTGGAATTATTGCCGATTTTCCAACTAACATCCGCCAGATAATACTTACTGTCAAGATGGGAAATCTCCCCCTTTATTCTTATTTAATATTTTTCAGCATGGCTTTATTAATTATTGCCGGGGTCGTTTTAGTTAATGAGGCCAGAAGAAATATTCCGGTTTCCTATGCCAAAAGAGTCAGGGGAATGCGTCTTTATGGTGGAGCTTCAACTTATTTACCAATTAATATCAACCCAGCTGGTGTCATGCCAATAATCTTTGCTATGTCGGTTTTACTTTTTCCAGGAATGATTGCTAATTTTTTAACTGGAACCGGTGGAAGAATTGGCCAGATTGCTCAACAGGTAGGTAACTTTTTTCAAAACCCTCTGGTTTATGGAATTTTATACTTTTTATTAGTCTGCCTTTTTACCTTCTTTTATACTGCTGTTACTTTTGATCCTAAATCAATTTCTGAGAATTTGCAGAAAATGGGTGGCTTTATTCCAGGGATTAGACCGGGAACTTCAACGTCTAATTTCTTATCCTATATTTTAAATAGAATTTTATTAATTGGCGCTCTTTTTTTAGGGGTAATTGCCGTAATGCCCTCGGTCATCGGCGAAATTACTAAAATAATGGCCTTTCAATTTCTAATTGGGGGGACAGGAATTTTGATTGTTGTTTCAGTAGTTTTAGAAACAGTCCGCCAAATCAATGCCCAATTAGAAATGAGAGAATATGAGAGGCTTTGACATAGTCAGGTCGCGGTACGCGCGAATTATTGAATGTCGCCTTCGGCGACCGCACTAACACCGCTCCTTAACAGCCGAACCTCGGCGGTGAGGCGAGAAAAGAGATTTATCTCTTTGATCACCCTCGGTTTTTAATATTTTTCTAGACGGAGGAGCCGATGGTTCTCCCGGTCCCTCTCCAACGAAGGATGTTCGTAGGTAATTCAAATTTCTTAAATATGAAACATTTTAAAAAACCATTAGTAATTATCGTCATAGGACCACCTGGTTCTGGAAAAGGAACTCAAGCTAAACTGCTTGCTGAAAAATTTGGATTAGAATATGTTGGTTCTGGTGACATTCTTCGCGCGCGTCAAAAGGTAGGTGATTTCACTGGGAAAAAACTCATTAAGGTTATGGGAAAAGGAGAATTAGTTCCCAGTTTTATTGTTTCTAAAATTTTAGGAGATAAATTAGAAAAATTAAAAAAACGTTCAAAAATTAAAGGCTTTATTTTAGATGGGTGGACTAGAATAGTTATTGAAGCCATTCTTGCTGACGAGGCCTTGAACTGGCATGAATGGGATAAAAATGTGAAGGTTATTCTTATTAATATTTCCAGAAAAGAATCCTTCAATCGTTTAACAAAAAGAAGACAATGCAAAAAATGCGGACAATTAATCCCTTGGCTAGGCGAATTTAAAAAACTCAAAAGATGTAATAAATGTGGCGGTGAACTTATAACCAGGGTTGACGATACCATTCAATCTATAAAAAAACGTCTCGAGGAATATAAAAAAGAAACGATACCAGCGATAAATTATTACAAAAAACAAAAAAAATTAATTGAAATTAATGGTGAACAAAGTATCGAAGGAGTTTTTAAAGATATTTTAAGAGCTCTTAATTTGAAATGATAAAAATTAAAACTCCAGAGGAAATTGAAATAATGGCTAAGGGTGGAAAAATCCTGGCAAAAATAATGAAAGAATTAGAAAAAAAAGTTAGGCCAGGAATTTCAACCAGAGAATTAGACAGGCTCGCTGAGGGCCTGATTTTAAAATCTGGAGGGAAATGCTCTTTTAAGGGTTATAAAGATTCGGATGGTTATTCTGTCATACCATTTCCAGCCTGTTTATGTACTTCAATAAATGAAGAAGTTGTTCATGCTGCACCATCTGATAGAGTTTTGAAAGAAGGGGAGATCATTTCCCTTGACCTAGGAATTTTTTATAAAGGATTTCACACTGATATGGCAATTACTCTCCCCATTACGAGACCCGGACTCGTAAAAAAAATTGATCCTGAGGTTTTGAGATTAATTCGAGTAACAAAAAAGGCTTTAAAAAGAGGAATCAAAAAAGCAAAAATTGGTAATACTTTTGGCGATATTGGAAATACAATTCAAAGATATGTTGAATCGCAAAGATTTAATGTAATTAGAGATTTATGCGGACACGGAATTGGCAAAGAACTCCATGAGGACCCAAAAATTTTAAATTATGGAAAAAGGAAGTCAGGAGAGGAAATTAAAGAAGGGATGGTTTTTTGTATTGAGCCAATGGTGACAATGGGGGATTGGAAAATTAAAAGAATAAAGAGTGGTTTTGGCTATGAAACAGTTGACAGTTCTTTATCAGCCCATTTTGAACATACAGTGGCAGTAGTAAAAAATGGAGCAAAAGTTTTGACAATTTTATAAATTAGTGATAAAAGTAAACCAACAGGGTGAGAAAATGGAAATAGAAAAACAGAACGTGAGAGAAAAAGTGAAAAAAATAGCCGAAGAAATATTAGTGGAGCTAGGATTAGATAACGTAACGTCGGAAGAAAAAGAAAAAGTGATTGAACTACTCGAAAAGGCAGTAGAAGAGGAACTGAAAAGACAAGTAATGGAAGAAAAAGAATTGGAGGCGGTAAAACAACGGATAAAAGAATATCTCAAAATGAAGGGAATAGCAGGTTAATTTAATAGCACTTTTAAAATCTATAAAAAATCTATAAATCTCTTTCGGAGCTTTTTGCTCCTTTTCTCTTTTGTTAAAATTATATCAACGAGGCTGGGTCTCGTTGTTTTTTTATTTTGTAATCTTTGTGGTAAAATAACTTAATGCCAAATGAAATCTATTTATCAGTTATCATTCCAGCTTATAACGAGGAAAAAAGATTGCCAAAGACTTTGAGAGAAATTGATAAGTATTTGAGGCAGCAAAATTATGAATCAGAAATTATTGTTGTTTCTGATGGTTCGACTGATAGAACTTGTGAGGTGGTTAGAGAATTGATGACTGAAATTAAAAATCTAAAATTAATTGAATTTAAAGAGAATTTTGGGAAGGGATATGGGGTTAGAAAAGGAATGTTAGAGGCAAAAGGAGAATTCAGATTATTTACCGACGCTGATAACTCAACTTCAATTGATCAGGTAGAAAAAATGTGGCCATGGTTTGAAAAAGAATATGACATTGTTATTGGTTCGAGGGATATAAAGGAGGCAATTTTGGATCCACCACAGTCCCTTTTTAGAAGATTTCTAGGGGAAACTTTTGGCTTTCTAACTAATTTAATTGTTGGAACCTGGGGAATTGCCGATACCCAATGCGGTTTTAAATGTTTTAAAAAGAAGGCAGCCGAAGATATTTTTCCCCGATGTAAAATAAATAGATTTGCCTTTGATCCTGAATTTTTGATAATTGCTAAAAAAATTGGATACAAAATAAAAGAAATTCCGGTCTATTGGAAAAACGACCCCCATAGTAAAGTGAAATTTAAAGGCATGGTTAAAATGTTAATCGATCTCTTTAAAATAAAATTAAATGAAATAAAAGGAATGTATGAAAAAAAATCCTAAAAAAATTGTTTTTCCTTCAGAACTGAGATTTGATTTAGCATCAAAGGATTGGGTTGTCGTTGCCACTGGAAGAGCAAAGAGACCAGAGCATTTCAAAAGGGAAAAAAGAAAAATAAAAGTTCCTCCAAAAAAGGATTGTCCATTTTGCCAGCCAGAAATTTTAGAAAAGACAATTTTGATTTATTCAAATGGCAAAAAAATCCCAGTTGAGAAAAGACCGATTTTTAGAATCCCCCGAGGTGGAAAAACAGCGAGCCAGAGGCGAGCGCCAGACTACAACCCCCCCCCCACCCACCCCCCCCGGCGGGCCCCTACCGAAGGTGTCTGGAGTGGGGGTCGGGGGATTTCTGATTGGACTACTATTGTTATTCCAAATAAATTTCCGGCCTTTTTACCTTCGCCAAAATTGGAAACAAGAATTGAAGGCGGTTTATATCAGATAATCAATGCCGTAGGTTTTCACGAAATAGTCATTACCAGAGATCATGAAAAATCAATGGCTCAGTTTTCAATAGAACAAGTCAAAGAAGTAATTGATGTCTATCAAGAAAGATATCTCGATTTAATGAAAAAGAAATTTGTCAATTATATCTCAATTTTCCACAATCATGGTTTCGAAGCCGGTGCCTCAATCTTTCATCCCCATTCCCAGATTGCTGCCATTCCCTTAATCGATACTGATTTAAGAAAAGGATTATTAAATTCAAAAAGATTTTTCAAAAAAGAACATCAATGCACTTATTGTCTAATGGGCGAATGGGAAAGAAAAACCAAAACCAGAATTGTTTTTGAAAACGAAGATTTTTTGGTTTTGTGTCCATTTGCCTCAAAGGCAGCTTTCGAAGTTATAATTTCACCAAAAAAACATTCAGCTTATTTTGAAAGAATAACCGAAGAACAAAAATGGAAATTGGCCGAAGCTTTTAAAGTTGCTTTAAGTAAACTTTATCAAGCTCTTAATGATCCACCCTATAATTTCTATTTACATACCGCCCCTTGTGATGGCAAAAACTATGATTTCTATCACTGGCATTTTACAATCTTGCCAAAGACGGCCACCTGGGCGGGATTTGAGCTGGGAGTGGGAATGGAAATTTCAACAATTGAGCCAGAAAAGGCAGCTGAATATTTAAGAAAACAAGTATTATGAGATTCTTAATCGTTGCCAATTGGAAATGCAATCCCACAACTTTAAAAGAAGCAAGAAGGCTTTTTAATTCGGTAAAGAGAGGCCTTAAAAAAATCAAAAATGTTGAAGTGGTGATTTGCCCCTCTTTTGTCTATTTGTCTTGTTTTAAATCTTTTAAAAATCTAAAACTTGGTGCCCAGGACTGTTTTTGGGAAGAAAAGGGCGCTTTTACTGGTGAAATTTCACCGGTTATGCTCAAAGATTTAGGTTGTCAATATGTAATTATTGGCCATTCTGAGAGGCGGACCAATTTTGGTGAGACTGATGAAATGATAAATAAAAAAATAAAGGCAGCGCTCATAGCAAAATTAAATCCAATTTTTTGTATTGGTGAAATCAAAGAAGAGCGAGAAAAAGGTCAAATCCAAAATATTTTGAAATCCCAAATTGAAAAAGGCCTCAATGGAATTTTAAAAAGAGAAATTAAAAATATTGTCATTGCCTACGAACCTGTCTGGGCAATTGGAACTGGAAATCCCTGCGATATTGAGGAGGCTCAGAAAATGGCCCTTTTAATTAGAAAGTTAATTAGCCAAAAATATTCTCCCGCAATTGCCAAAGATTTAAGAATTATTTATGGTGGAAGTGTCGATAGTCAAAATGCTAGAGATTATATCAAAGAAGCTGGGATGGCTGGCCTTTTAGTTGGTGGTGCTTCTCTAAATCATCGGGAATTCCTAAAAATTTTAAAAGAAGTCGCCAGGCCTTGATTTTTCTTTTCATTTTGTTATACTGATTAAATAACATGGAAAATTTTTTAGAAGGTTATTTTTATAATCCAACGCGAGGAAATTTATCAGCAGAGAGGGTAATGAAAGAAATGGTGGGTTACATGGCAGAAAAGCCAGAGAAATTTTATGATATTGTTGTTGGCTGCGATTCCTCATCCGAAGAAGAACCCCATTTTCCTGTGGCAGTGGTTATTTTGAGAGTAGGAGAAGGAGGGAGATTTTTCCTTAAGAAAATAAAATATTCTGGTTCAAAGAAAAGATTTTCTAATTGGAAAATTCGAGTCTTAGAGGAGGTTTTGCTTTCTTGTCAATTAGCCCTCTTTTTAAGGGAAAATTTTGAGAAAAAAATCAAAAATTTGGCTGAAATTCCAAACTATCAATTTCGCTATATCCATGCGGACATTGGTGAGAATGGCCAGACAAGGGACATGATAAGAGAGGTTACTGGTTTAATTAGAGGAAATGGCTTTGAGCCAAAAATAAAGCCCGAAGCCTATGTCGCTTCAACAGTAGCTGATAGATATGCTTAAAAGGACTTAGATTTTTGGTCTAAAGAGCCAGAGCAATTCTGGCTTTTTAAATTTTTCGATTTTTAGTAGAATATAAATTAGATTATGAAATCTTCTCGGCTTCGCCAAGAATTTTTAAATTTTTTTGAAAAAAGAGGACACAAAATAGTTCCTTCCTCTTCTCTTTTACCTGAAGATCCGACGGTTTTGTTTACTACTGCCGGAATGCAGCAGCTTGTTCTATATTTAACCAAAGAGAAAGATGTTTTGAAAGATTTTGGAACTCGACATTTAATTTCTTGTCAGAAATGTTTTCGTAGCGATGACATTGAGGAAGTGGGAGATGATACTCATCATACTTTTTTTGAAATGTTAGGAAATTGGTCAATTGGTCAAGATCCAGAAAAGGGTTATTTTAAAGAGGGGGCCGTTAAATACGCTTTGGAATTCTTTGTAAATACTTTGGGTTTAGATAAAAATAGATTTTGGATAACTATTTTTGAAGGAGAGGAAAATATACTGAAAGATGAAGAGTCAAAAAAACTTTGGCAAGAAAATGGAATTCCCAAAGAAAGAATAAAAGAATTTGATATGAAAGATAACTTTTGGGGTCCGGTTGGGAAAACAGGCCCTTGCGGGCCCAATTCAGAAATTCATTACGATCGAGGGAAAGAATTTGGCTGCGGAAACCCTGATTGTGGTCCTAATTGTCCTCACTGTCAACGTTTTGTAGAATTGTGGAACCTGGTTTTTATGGAATATTTTAAAGATGAAAATGGAAATTATAAACTTTTATCTCAAAAAAATGTAGATACTGGAATCGGTTTTGAAAGAGTAATTGCTCTTTTACAAAGAAAACCCTCAGCCTATGAAACGGATCTTTTTTGGCCGATTATTCAAGAATTAGAGAGAACTTCTTCTAAAAAATATAATAAAGAAAAAAGAAATTTCAGAATTTTAGCTGATCATATTCGAGGAGCAGTTTTTTTAATTTCTGAAGGAATTTTTCCTTCAAATGTTGAAAGAGGATATGTTTTGAGGAGAATTTTGAGAAGGTTAATTAGATTTGGAAAATTATTGGAATTGCCAAAGAATTTCTCAATCCCCTTGGCTCAAAAAGTTGTTGAAATTTACAAAGATATTTATCCAGAAGTTGAATCAAAAGAGACTGATATTTTAACGGTAATTCAAAATGAAGAAGAAAAATTTGAAAAGACTTTAGAAAAAGGTTTGAAAGAATTCAAATTGCAAATTGCAAATTACAAATTGAAAAAACTAAAAGAAATTCCTGGAAAGGTTGCTTTCGACCTTTATCAAAGCTATGGATTTCCTTTAGATTTAACAAAGGAAATGGCAAAGGAGGAAGATTTTGAAGTTGACGAAAAAGGATTCGAAGCAGAATTTAAAAAACATCAAGAAATTTCAAGAGCCGGAGCAGAAAAGAAATTTGGTGGAATTGGCAGAGAAGTTAGCCATCAAGCCACAAGACTTCATACAGCTACCCATCTATTGCATCAGGCTTTAAGAGAAGTCTTGGGCAAACATGTTAAACAGATGGGTTCGGATATTAATCAAAAAAGGCTTCGATTTGACTTTTCCCATTTCCAGAAATTGAGCGAGGAAGAAATAAAAAAAGTCGAGAATTTAGTCAATCAGAAAATTAAGGAAGATTTGGAAATTAAAAAAGGGGAAATTCCCTTGAAAGAGGCAATAAAATCTGGAGCTTTAGCTTTTTTTAAGGAAAAATATCCAGAAATTGTTACAGTGTATTCAATAGGAAATTTCTCAAAAGAAATCTGTGCTGGCCCTCATGTCAAAAGAACTTCTGAGCTTGGCCAATTCAAAATTATAAAGGAAGAATCTTTAGGTGGAGGAATTAGGAGGATTCGGGCAATTCTTCTGCCCGAATAAAGAAAGGGGTCGGGGAAACTTAGGTTTCCCTGTGGAGGAAAACAGGTCGCCGCAGAGGCGACCGTTAGAAACCATGGGTTTCTAAGGAGCGAAGCGAAGCCCCAAAGGGGCGCTCGAGCAAAAGCGAGAGGGAGCGGAGCGACCAGAGCTATTCTAGAATGAGAAATTTTAATATAATCACGCTAAGCGTGATATAATGAAATGATGGAATTTAAATTTTCTTTAAAAAAGGCGAAGCCACAATATTATTTGGCTTTAGATATTGGGACTGAGGCAGTGAAAGCTTTAGTTTTTATAGTAGAGCGTCAAAAAATTCAAATTTTGGGAAGCTCATTACAATATTTTGATCAGTTTGGGATATTTGATAGCCTGAATTTCGAAACCCAGATTAAAAAAAGAACAATTTTGAAAGCGATTGAAGAGGCTAGTGGCAAAATTGAATTTAAACAAATGCCAACCTTATTAGGTTTACCAGCCAATTTATTGAGAGGAAAGATTATTTTTCAATCTTTCGTTAGAGAGAAGAATTCAAAAATTAATGAGAGAGAAGAGAAAGAAATTTATCAAAAAATAATTGAGCGAGCAAAAAGGGAAATTTCTAAATCTTTTCAGATGGAATCCGGCCTTTTGCCAGAAGATATTCGATTTCAAGGTTTGGAAATTCTAGAAATAAAAATAGATGGCTACAGAGTCGAAAGAATTTCCGGATTTAAAGGGAAAAATCTAGAATTTAAAATTTTGGCGACCTTTTTAACAAAATACGATTTTGAGAAAATTGAAAAAATTATCAAGGATTTTAACCTAAAGCTTTTAAAAGTTATCAATTTGGCTGAAAGCCTGTTTTATTTTTTAAAAGGGGAAAGAGCCGAGGGAATCTTTCTCGATATTGGTGGAGATTTAACCCAGGCTTTGATAGTCAAAGAAGGAAATATTGGCCAAATTTTTGAATTTGAAATTGGTGGAAGATACTTTTCAAAAGTTCTTTCAGAAAGATTGGGTTTAATTGAAAGGGAAGCCAGAGATTTGAAAGAGCGTTATTCGAAAGAAGAATTATCAGAAGATTTAAGAAAGAAAATTAGAGATATAATTTTACCTGAGGTTAAAAATTGGGTTTTCAATTTCAAAAATCAATTAAGAAAAAAATCAGTTTTTATTCTACCTTCAGATATTTTCCTTTTTGGTGGCGGAAGCCAAATTCCCGAATTTCAGGAAATTTTTGAGGAGGAAAGGGATTTTTTTATTTCCCCACCAAAAGTAAAATTCATTTTGCCAAAGAATTTAAAAAATATTGAGGATCAGACCAAAACTTTAAAGAACCCACAAGATATCCCCCCTCTCTTAATTTGCTACTATGCCAAAAAGGTTTAAAAAAATTTTAGATATTTATCCACCAAAAAAAATTGAAGAGATCCCTTTTGAAAAAGTGGCTGGCTGGCAAAAAAGCAAATTGAAAAAAGGTTTAATCTTTCTTCTCTTCCTTTTAATTTTTGCTGGCAGCTTTTCCTACTTTAAACTGCCAAGGGCAGAAATTTTAATTTGGCCAGAGACTGAGATTTTAAGTTTTAAAGAAAAAATTATAGCCCAGACAAAAATTTTCCAGCTAGACTTTTCAAATAAGATTATCCCGGCCAGAATTTTTGAAGTTGAGGAGGAGGAATCTCAAGAGTTTCCTTCAACTGGTAGGTTTTTGAAAGAAGAGCAGGCAAAGGGCACAATTCGAGTCTTCAATGCTTACTCAACATCCTCTCAGGTTTTGGTTCAAAATACCCGTTTTATTTCGGCTGAAGGAAAATTGTTTAGATCTCTTGAAAGAGTAATGATTCCTGGTGGAAAATATGAGGGAGGGAAATTGGCCCCAGGATTTTTAGATATAAAAGTTATAGCCGCTGAAGCTGGTGAAGATTACAATATTAGTCCAACAACTTTTTCGATTCCTGGATTTACTGGAACCCCAAGATATACGGCTATTTATGGAAAATCTTTTTCTCCAATGGAAGGTGGTTTTAAAGGAGAGGTTTCTCAGGTTACTAAAGAAGACTTAGAAAAGGCAAAAAATTTTTTGACTGATAAAATATCTGCCAAGGCCGAAGATTCTTTAAAAAATAAAATTGGCCAAGATTTTGTTTTATTAGAAACAGCTAAAAAAAAGGAGATTTTGGAAGTCCAACCTTCAGTTCAGGCTGGCACTGAAGCCAATTCTTTTAATTTCCAGGCTAAAGTTAAATTAAAAGCAATAAGCTTCAAAAAATCCGATCTGGAAAATTTTGCCAGAGAATTTATCATTTCTCAAATTTCTCAAGAAAAAGAAATCCAACAAGAGAGTCTCAAAATAAATTTTGGGTCAGAATCAATCGATTTCGATTCTGAGAAAATTGCTTTAAATCTAGAATTTTCAGCCAAGGTTTTTAGGAAGATTAATGAGCAGCAATTGAAAGAATCTTTCAAAGGCAAGTCTTTAGAAGAAATAAAAATAATTTTGGTAGATCAGCCCTCGATTCAAAGAACCGAAATTAAATTTTGGCCATTTTGGGTGAAAAGGGCTCCTGGGAAGATGGAAATTAAACTGAATATTGACTAATTAAAAATTTTCTGCTATCTTAAATATTATTGATGAGTCCTCAGAAAAAAAGCCTTCGAAAATTTGGGATAGTTTTGGAAGCTCTGCCAAGTGCTAATTTTCGGGTAAAATTGGATGATAGTTCGGAGATAATTTGTCATTTAGCAGGAAAATTGAGAATTTATCGAATTAAGATTTTACCTGGAGATAGAGTAACGGTTGAAATTTCACCTTATGATGAAAAAAGGGGAAGAATTGTTTATAGAGGAAAATAATATGAAAGTTCGGCCGTCAGTTAAAAAAATTTGTAAGTTTTGTAAGATTGTCCGAAGAAAAGGACGAATTTATGTTATTTGTAAGAACCCAAAGCATAAACAAAGACAAGGATAACCGCTCGGCAGCCAATCCTCAAAGTACCGGCTGTCCGAATCCCGGCGAGATTCGACAGCCTGCGTTCTCGGTCTGTCATCCGCCTTCAGCGGAACCATGCTGACAGACCTGCGAAAGCTACTTTGAGTCTTGTTACCTCGCTTAGGAAAAAAAATATTATGGCAAATCAAACCAAATTAAATACCTCTAAAACTAATTGGAAATATATTATTATTGTAGTGATTTTGGCTGTTATTGTTGGCGTGGTAGCTTTATGGTGTTCGACGAGACAAGAATTGTCTTATCAACCACCTGAAATAAGAAAGCCAGAAAAAATTGAAATAACAGAAGAGTTAGCCAATAAAGTAATAGATAAAATTGTTCTTGACCAGAAAAAATATGATCGAGAAACAGTTAAATTTTTTATTAACGATTTAAATAACGACAAAACATCCGAAATAATAGTTTGTCTCGCTTCATCTCCAGGTTGGGAAGCTGAGGAAGCTTACGTAACTGTTGTTACTCCGACAGATAAAAATGGAAATTATAAAAATATAGGAGATTTCATTTTTAGTTTTAACAAAGAAGAAAAGGTTTATTTTCGTGATACACCTTTTCTTGACACACCTTGCGTTGATGATACAAAGAATCTCGTAGATATAGATGGAGACGGAAAAAAAGAAATGATTTTAAATCTAGGATTATTAGGAGTCAGTGGTTATGCCTATACAATTTTCAAAATAGACTGGGATTTACATAAAATAGATCGGATTAAAGCACGGAATAAAGAAGGATCTATTGAAGATTATTATTTCGTTAATGCAGCAGCTTTAATGCATAGAGCAGGATTTTATTTAGAAGGTCTGGATAATGATAAAACAATGGAAATTGTTGAAATATATGATACCCGTGTAGAATCAGCAAGTGAGGCAAATTTAGTAGAAGAAGGAAATAATTATTGGAAAAGAGAGTATGTAGTTTATAAATGGAATGGTTCAATTTTTAATTATAATGAAAAACTTTCTAATAGGTTTGTTAAATCAACAGGGACAACATGTGAGGAGTGGCTTAGAGAATGTGCAAAAGAAGGAGAAGATCGTTGTACCGCTTGCGGATGTAGAGCCTGTTGTCCTGGTTTAGTAAGTCGTGATGTTACTCATCCTTATAGGACGGAAAATAATGAGGTTGTTTGTCTTGAAAATATGACAGCATACGTCTGTGTTAAATGCGGGGATGGAACTTGCGGCGAAGGCGAAGATTGGTGTATTTGTCCTGAAGATTGTCCAAAACCGAACCCTAACGATTTAGAATTTAGAAGGTTTTAACCAAGTACTTTCTACTTTTAGGTTTTTGGAGTAAAATTTTAATATATTTTTGATTTTTTATTTTGACTGAGCCTGAGCGAAGCAAAAGCGAGCGAGGGCGAAGGAACGTGCCACGAATTGCTGGGGTTAATATCCCGGAAAAAAAACAAATAGAAATTGCCTTAACCTATATTTATGGGATTGGTTTGCCTTTGAGCAGGAGAATTTTGGCCGAAACGGGAATTGAACGAACGAAAAAAGCCGTTGATTTAACAGTGGAAGAAGTTAATAAATTAAAAGAAATTATTGAGAAAAAATTAAAAGTCGAGGGCGAACTGAGAAGGGAACTAATGATGAATATTAAGAGGTTGAAAGATATTGGTTCCTGGCGAGGAATTAGACATATTAAAGGTCTGCCAGTTAGGGGTCAGAGGACAAGGACAAATACCAGAACAGTCAGGGGAAATGTCAGAAAAACAGTTGGATCAGGAAGAAAACCACCACCTACGCCAACATAAAGTTTGAATTTATAATACCGTCCTATATCGGAGCGACTTCGCTCTGTATTACCACGATGGGCAAAAAAAGAATTATTAAACCAAAAGAAGAGGAAATCTTAAAAGAAAGGGAAAAGCTTGAGGAGAAATTGAAAAAAGAGGTAAAGATTCAGGCTCCCCAGAAGATAAGAGAGGGGAAAATTTACATTTCTTCTTCTTATAATAATACCATAATGACTCTAACCGATCCTCAGGGGAATGTTTTAACCTGGCTAACTTCTGCTTCCATTGGTTTCAAAGGGACAAAAAAGGGTACACCTTTCGCTGCCTCGAAAGTTGCCGAAGCCATGACAGATAGAATTAAAAAATTGGGAATAGAAAAACTCCAAATTCTAATCAATGGAATTGGTTCTGGTCGGGAATCGGCCATCAGATCTTTAGCTGCCCGGAATTTGAACATTGTTTCAATTAAAGATATTACCCCAATTCCTCACAATGGTTGCAGGCCACCAAAAGTGAGGAGAGTATAAATTGAAAAATGAAGAATGAAAAATGTAAAATATGTAGAAGACTGGGGATGAAACTATTTCTTAAGGGTGAAAGATGCTTAAGCCAAAAATGCCCAATAGTTAGAAGGTCCTATCCACCAGGAATCAGAGGTAAAAGGAGAGGTAAAAGGAGATTAGTTCCTTTATCTGAATATGGAAAGGAATTGGGAGAAAAGCAAAAATTAAGAGAGTGGTACAATTTGAAAGAGAGACAATTTAAAAAATATGTAAAAGAGGTCATGGAAAAAAGAGGGAGAGTCGAAGATATCGGAGAACTTTTAATTGAAAAATTGGAAAGGAGATTGGATAATGTAATTTTTAGGCTTGGTTTGGCCTCTTCTCGAATCCAAGCCAGGCAATTAGTTTCCCATAGCCATTTTTTAGTTAATGGGAGGGTTATTAATATTCCTTCTTATCAATTAAAAAAGGGAGATAAAATTAGACTCTGCCCAAGCTCGCTTAAAAAAACTATTTTTCGGAATCTTATCCTAACTTTAAAAAAACACAAACCCCCTTCTTGGCTTAAGTTAGATGCTGAAAAAATTGAAGGAGAAATAATTGGTAAACCTTCGATAGCCGAGGCTGCCCCGCCAGCCGAAATCTCGGCAATATTTGAGTTTTATTCACGTTAAAATATGATTTCTCCACCTCTTCAACCAAAAATTATTGAAAAAAAAGGAAATCACGCCCGCTTTGAAATTGAGGCTCTTTATCCAGGTTATGGAGTGACAATTGGTAATTCTCTGAGAAGGGTTTTGCTTTCTTCTTTACCAGGAGCGGCTATTACCAAAATGAAAATTAAGGGAGTTCCTCACGAATTTTCAACCATTCCTGGAATTTTAGAAGATGTCATTTCCATTATGCTCAATCTAAAGCAACTGAGATTCAAGATTTACGCCGAAGTACCTCAAAAAGGACTTCTGAAGGTAAAAGGTGAAAAAGAAGTTTTAGGTTCCGATTTTAAATTACCTCCTCAGGTTGAAGTAGTAAACAAAGATTGCCACATTGCTACTCTTACTGATAAAAAGGCTGAACTAGAAATAGAAATTGAGATTGAAAAAGGGATAGGTTATTTACCAAGGGAAAAAATGAAAAAAGAAAAATTAGAAATTGGAGTTATTCCCTTAGATGCCATTTTTACTCCGGTTAGAAAAGTTGCTTTTCGGGTAGAAAATATGCGAGTTGGCGAAAGAACCGATTTTGATAGATTGTTTTTAGATATTGAGACCGATGGTACCATTACTCCCGAAGAGGCCTTTTCCCAGGCAGCTGAAATTTTAGTACAACATTTTTCCTTACTTTCTCAAGCTTTTAAAAAGGAAGAAAAGCCAAAAGTAATGGCCAAAGAGGTCGATTTAACAAAAATGAAAGTTGAAGACCTGAAATTATCTACTAGAACTATCAACGCCCTTTTGAAAAACAATATTAAAACGCTAGGAGGAATTCTAAGGAGAAGTGAAAAAGCCCTTTTAGACTTAGAGGGAATGGGAGAAAAAGGATTAAATGAAATAAAGAAAGCCTTGAAAAAATTCGACCTGGTATTAAAAAGCTAAATTATGAGGAAATTTTCAAGAAAAAGGAATCAAAGAAGAGCCCTTCTTAAAAGTCTGGCTAGTAGCCTGATTTTAAGGGAAAAAATTAAGATAACTGAGGCTAAGGCCAAAGAAACTGCTAAATTTTTGGAAAAGTTTATAACCCTGGCAAAAAAAGGTGGGTTACATTCCAGAAGAATTTTGGCCAGATTTTTTTCTCCAAAAATTGTTAAAAAACTGATTGAGGAAATTACTCCAAGATACAAAGAAAGAAAAGGAGGCTACACTAAAATTTTAAAATTAGGTCCTAGGAAATCAAATGGAGCAAAGATGGCAATAATTGAACTGGTTAAATAAATTCCCCCGACCCCCTTTTTATACACCTTCGGTAGGGGCCCAAGCGAAGCTTGGGAGGGCGGTGGGTGGGTCGTAGTCTAACGCTCGTTTCACTCGCTGTTTTTCCACCACGGGGGAATCAAAATTAACATGGAGAGGAAAACTCATACTATTAATGCCACTGGTAAGGTATTAGGTAGATTGGCAAGCGAAGTGGCTATACTTTTACGCGGAAAACATAAGCCTGAATTTTTACCCTCTAAAGATATGGGAGATTTTGTCGTTGTTAAAAATGTTGAGAAGATAAAATTGACTGGTAAAAAACTTGAGAAAAAGAAATACTTTCGCCATTCGGGATACCTGGGAGGGTTAAAGGAGATCTCTCTCAAAAGACTTTTTGAGCGAGATTCTAGCAAAGTTTTTAGAATGGCTGTTTGGGGAATGTTACCAAAAAATAAATTGAGTAAAAACCAAATAAAAAGATTAAAATTTGAATAAAAAATGTTAAACGTTTTAAAATGGTAAAAGAAAAGAAAATAAAAAAAGAAAAACCCAAAAAACTAAAAAAGCCAAAAAAAGAGCTTCGAGAAGAAGAATTTAAAAAAGAAAAGCCAAAAATCGAGGAAAAGATTCGCTATTTTGAAGGCGTTGGTCGGAGAAAGACATCAATTGCCCGAGTTAAAATTTTTAGCAAAGGCGAGAAGGCATTTTTAGTTAATGAAAAACCCTATAATCTTTATTTTCCAACTTTCGAACTTCATCAGATAGTAACGGCACCTTTAATAAAGATGAATTGTCTCGATAGATTTAGGGTTTTGGCAAAAGTAAAAGGGGGAGGAATCCATTCCCAAGCCGAAGCAATTAGGCATGGTTTGGCTCAAGCCTTGGTTTTTTCAAACCCCGATTTTAGAAAAAGACTAAGAAGAGCTGGCTTTTTAACCAGAGATTCAAGAATGCGAGAAAGAAAAAAATTTGGATTAAAAAGAGCAAGAAGAGCCCCCCAGTGGCAAAAACGTTAGTTTTTGACACTGGTCAGAAAGGGGTCGGGGAAACCGGGGTTTCCCCGTGGCGGAAAGATTAAAACCGAGGGGTTTTAAGGAGCGAAGCGAAGCCCGAAGGGCGCTTGAGCGAAGCGAGAGAGAGCGGAGCGACCCCAGGGGCAGAAGAGATAATCGTTCGGCAACGAAGTTTTAAAGTACCGATAGTTCAAATCCCAGCGAGATTTGATCATTTACATTCTCGGCGGCTAACTCGCCTTCGGTGAGACCGTGCTTAGCCGCCTGCGAAAGTTACTTTAAAACTTGTCGCCTCACTCTCTTAATAACCAAAAAGCCTATCGCTGGGCAATTTTAATTTGCCAAATTTTTTTAAGAGGTTATAATTAAATAATAAAATGTTAAAAGAATTAATTGATCAATTTTATTTAGATAGAGAAAGAGAAAAAAAGGAAAGGAGGGAAAGAGAGAGAACCCAATTTTATGTAAGTGAAGTTGGGAAATGTCCGAGAACTGTTTTTTTTAGATTTAAACAGGCTCCGGCAAGAGAAGTTGAGGCAGAAAGATTAAGATTATGGGAACACGGGAATTATATCCATCAATTAATTTTAAGACCACTTTTTAGTTTGAGATTGGTAAGGGCTACAGAAATTGAAATTCCTCCTCAAGAAATAATTGTCGGCCGGGCCGATGCAATAATTAGTCTTGGAGGAGAACCATATGTTTTAGATATTAAAAGTATTAGTGGAAGAATGAATTTGGAAAGAATGGAACAACCAAAATTAGAAGATTCTTATCAAATCCAACTCTATCTCCATTATTTCGGAATTAAAAAAGGAATTTTGCTTTATCTTAATAAAGATACTCAAGAACTTAAAGAATTTCTTGTCAATTATAATAATGAGTTGGTGGAAAAACTTTTGGCAGGATTTGAGAAATTGAAGTCAAAAATTGAATCAAACATTATTCCTCTGAGATTGAGAGATTTTCCAGAAAATTGGCAATGCCAATATTGTGAATTTAAAGAAATTTGCTCAATGACTGGACCAGCTGAAATAAATTGGGAAGAATTTAAGAAAAAAATCGTGGCCAAAATTTAGGGTAAAAGTTTTTCTGAAACAAATAAATCCCCTTCAGTTAAAATGTATAATTTTTTATCAAATTGATTGAAGAATATCTTAGGTTCCTTAAACTCGGTTAAATCATAAATATTTATTCTATCCCTGTCGTCGATTTCGGCGATTTTTATTTTTGAATCGGTGTTAAATATTAAATAATGAGCGGTAAACCAAAATAAATCTTCAATTTTTTCTGAAAACCTGGTTAAAAAAATTTTCTCTTTGGCTTTTTTCCAGGGTTGGTCAAAAGAGTTTTCTAAAAATAAAAGCCAAATTTCATGCTCATTAAAATAAACCAATTTTTTAGAATCGGGGGAAATTTTCAAAGATTTTACCGGCTCAAAAAATTTTTCAAAAGAACTTGAATCGGGATCAAAAAGATAAAGCGCCCCCCCATCTTTTAGGAAAATAAGATTACCGAAAATTTCCAATTGATAGGTAGCCCCATCTTTCACCGGAAAGACCGTTTCATTAACTTTTTCTTTTATTTGTTGACTAAAATCACTTCTAAAGAGGAAGCCCGAGCCATTGAAGAGATAAATATTTCCACCTGAAATTTTATAAGTGGAAATATCTTTTTCAAATAAGATCGTTTCTTTCTTTTCGAGGTTGGCTTCGAAAATTCCGCCATTTTTGAGAAAGAATATTTTTGTGAAATCTTTAGAATGAAAGGTAATTTCTTCAATTTCTGGGTCTAAAAAATCAAGATCGGTCAAAGATGGTGGGAATTTCGTTAAATCTAAAAGTTTAAATTTTGAATCAGTTTTTAACAAAATTTTTTGAGAATCGGGGGAGAAAATAAGTTTTTCAACCTCTTCTTTATTTAGAGCTTCGATTGGATAATTTTCGATTTTTCTTTCGGTATCAAAAAGTTTTAGTCTTTCTTTGTTTTTCAGAATAAATTTTTTTCCATCGGGTGAAAAAAAGAAATTTTCGATTCCATCTCCCAAAATTTCAAATCTTGGTTTTTCTGGAATTAAAACAATATTTTTGGCTTCGGTAACCTCTTTCTCCTTTATTTTTAAAGTTTTTTCCCAGGGTAAATAATCCTCCTTTTTGATTTGAACTTTATATTCTTTTGGCAATAAATTTTTAATCAAAATTGAACCAAAGAAAATATCAGTTTTCTTCTTGATTTTTCCATCAATTAAAATTTGAACATTTTTTGGCAAAACTTTAAAATAAAACCCACCCGTTTGAACAATTTTTTTTGAATCAAAATCAATTCGATAACCCATTGAATAAAGAGTAATTGTTGGGGCAGTTAAAAAAAACAAAATGGCACAGACTGAAAACAAAATAGTTCTATTTCTTTTTGTCATCTTTTAATCATTATACTTTAATTTTCAAATTATAAAAACCTATTTTCTGAATTTTAAAGCAATCGCATAAAAAGTCAGCGAAATTTGACAAAACTTAAAAGACTTGCTATGCTTTCAGTATAAAAAGAGGGTTAGCCAAAAAGCTAATTCGATGATCTTTAAAATAGGTAAGGAAAAAGAAAGAAAAGGGGGCAAAGGGTTTGGTCGAATCGGAAGCGATAATAAGTAGGGCTCGCGAGCGATTAAACCAAGGTGGAGCAGTAGCAACTGGAGTTGGAGTTTTTGCAGCGATTTCCCATGGAAGGACCGTACTATTGAGACGCAGAGTAGAAAAAGAAAGCCCAATTTATCCAGGAGATCTCAGTGGAAAGTGGGAGTTACCCGGTGGAGGTATGGAGTTAAAAGATCTAGGAGAAGAATACCAAGGTAGCTTCAAAAATACTTTAGAGCGAGAAATAAAAGAAGAAGTAGGGCTTGATGCTAAATTAGACTTTCAGGAAATGGTGCTTCTGCCCGCGGTCTTAAAACTGAGTTCAATAGAAAAATCAAATTCGATTGACTTTGCATTCGTAATTCCTCTGCCAGCTATCACCTGTGAAACGACGAGTAAGTATTGGGAGAAAATAACAAAAGGAGAAATTCAGTGGATTCTAATTGGAGAGATAGAAAAAATTCAAATTGTTTCAGAAAGAATGAAATATCTTATCGGTATTGCCATCGACTATATAAAACACCATTGGTAAATATCTAAATAGACCTTTCAAAATTTCAATGTTATAGCACCTTCTTATAGGTGCTTTTTTATTTAAAATTAAATTTAAATTTGCTAAAATTAAAAATAATTTAAAATGTCTCTTTTTCCAAAAATTGAAAAAGTTACTCGGGATGCGACAATCTCTCATTTTTTGTTAATGTTTGGCTATAAACTTTTTTCTTTGTATTTTCCTTTGTTTTTGGTGGCTAAAAATTTTTCTATATCGCAAGTTGGTTATACCCACTTTTTGATTTATTTACCAATTGCTCTTTTTGCTCCAATTATTGGGTTTTTAAATCACAAAATAAATCCAGCAATTTTAGCATCCCTTGGAATTTTGGGCTATGGAATTTATTCTCTGGGAATGATTTTGTTCCCCAACCTTTTTATTTTTTATTTATTTCAGGTTATTTTAGGAATTTCAGCTGCCCTATTTTTTGTTAGTTCGAGAGCAATCTTAATGGGTTTAGAATTAGAAAATCCAGATCGGGCTTTTGCCTGGTTTTATTCTGCTCCTTCTTATGCTGATGCCATTGCTCCGGCAGTCGGCGCCTTTTTTATCTGGAAATTTAATTTCTTTGGCGTTTTTATTTTCAGCCTGATTTTGCAATTTTTTAATGCTATTTTTTGTTTTTCTCAATTAAAGACTCAGACCAAGCAACTCACGGAGACTACTACAATTAAAGAATCCAGTCAAAATTATCTAAAAGTTGTCCAGATAATCTCTTTGAAAAATATTTTACCTTTTGTTTTAATTTCTTTTTTGGTTTTAATTTTAGCTGGTTTTAATAATGTCTTTTTTGTTTTATTTTTAAAAAATCTTAACTGGTCACAAAATCAGATTTTGATTTTTAATTCATTTTTATCTTTTGTCTTTTTGCCGATTTCTATTTGGGTAATAAGACAAATTGCCAAATTCAAAAGCGAGACGAATATTTCTCGGGGCAGCCAAGTTACTGGTATTTTTTCAATCATTTTGGGAAGTTTCGCCAGTATTTTGAATTTTTATTCTCTATTTTTAATTATGATTGGCAAATATATCGGAGGACTTATGACAGGATCTGGTAGGTCAGGACTTTTAACAACTAAATTAAGAGAGTATCCTGAGGAATCAGCTGCCATTGATACAATTTTTGCCCCCTTAGCAACAGCTACGGGTGCTTTAATTGGTGGTTTAATTATTGGTCCTTTAGGATATCCCCTAATTTTTATTCTCGGTGGGATTTTGCTTTTTGGGACAGGAATTTTCGGAAGAAAACTTGCTAATTTTTGAATTTTAATTTAGAATAAAAATATGTTAGAGAAATTCATTATCAGAGGCGGAAAAAAATTGGAGGGGGTTGTTGAGGTTTCAGGATATAAAAATTCGGCTGGGGCTTGTTTAGCAGCTGCTTTATTAACTGATGAAGAAATAATTTTAGATAATTTGCCTTTAGTTGAAGACATTTTTAAAATGCTGAAGATTTTAGAAAGCATGGGAGTTGAAATTTCCTGGTTAAATGGAAGAAAAATTAAAATTAAGGCCGGTTTGAAAGTTGATCCAGAAAAGATGGATTCTGAATCAATACCCGAGACAAGAATTTCGGTTTTATTAATTGGTAGCTTACTTTCTAGATTTGGGAAATTTAAAATTCCTCATCCTGGTGGAGATAGAATAGGAGTTAGACCAATCACCACCCATCTTGAAGCCCTAAAGAAATTGGGGACTGAAATTAAAAATGAAGGCGATTTTTATCTTTTTAATACTCAAAATCTTGAAGGAAAAGAGATTGTTTTAAAAGAATTTAGCGTCACAGCTACTGAAAATTTGATGATGGCAGCAGTAAGAGCTCAAGGGGAAACAATCATTAAGGGAGCAGCAGCTGAACCCCAGGTTCAGGATTTGGGCCAATTTCTTAAAGAGATGGGAGCTCAAATTGAAGGTTTAGGAACCCATACCCTTTTGATTAAAGGTGTTAAAAAATTAAAAGGAGCAAATCACAAAATTATCTCTGACCTTTTGGAAGCCGGAACTTTTATCGTTGCTGGGGCTGTTACTCCTGGCCAGATCGAAATCAGAAATATTATTCCCGAACATTTAGATGTATTTTTAGATAAATTGGAAGAAATCGGAGTTAATTTTGAAAAAGGGAAAGATTTTGTCAAAGTTGGTGATTTCTCCCCCAATTTAAAAGCGACCAGAATTCAGGCTTTTCCTTATCCTGGTTTTCAAACCGATTTAGTGCCAGTTATCACCCCTCTTTTGACTCAGGCTCAAGGAAAAAGTCTAATTCATGACCCTCTTTATGAAAATCGTTTCAATTTCGTTCAGGAATTAAAGAAAATGGGAGCCGATATTGAAATAGTTGATCCCCATCGAGCCTTTGTCTATGGCAAAACTCCTCTCCATGGCTTAAGAATAGAATCCTGGGATATCAGGGCTGGAGCCTCCCTAATTTTAGCTGGTTTAATTGCCAAAGGGGAAACTATTATCGAAAACATTTATCAAATAGATCGGGGATATGAGAAAATAGAAAAAAAGCTCCAAAAATTAGGAGCTGACATAAAAAGAATAAAAGAATAAAAATATGATTATCAAAAAAATTGGCATTGATCTGGGAACTTGCAATTCAGTAGTTTTTGTTCCCAAAAAAGGAGTTTTGTTGCAAGAACCATCGGTGGTGGCAGTTACCATTGTCGATAATAGAATTTTAGCAGTTGGTAAGGAAGCTAAAGAAATGTTAGGAAGAACTCCTGACACTTTAAGAGTTTATCGACCTCTTAAAGATGGGGTAATTGCTGATTATCGAGTGACCCAGGCAATGCTGAGATATTTTATAAATAAAGCCTTGGGCTCTTTTCTAATTTTTAAGCCAGAATTATTGATTGGCGTTCCAGCTGGAATTACCTCTACTGAAAGAAGGGCAGTCATTGAGGCTGGCCTAGCGGCTGGTGGCAAGGCCGTTTATTTGGCCAAAGAACCAATTTTAGCTGCTATTGGAGCAGGTATTCCCATTAATTCTTGTTCTGGTCATTTGATTGTTGATATTGGTGGTGGGACCTCGGAAATGGCGGTAATTTCTCTTGGGGGAATAGTTTGCTCGCACTCAGTCAGAACGGCTGGAGACAAAATGGATCAGGCAATTTCAGATTATCTCAAGAAAAAATACAATTTAGCTATCGGTGAGCAGACGGCTGAAGAGATAAAAATAAAAATTGGCACAGCCTTGGCGGAAAAAGAGGCCAAATTTTTGGAAATCTGCGGCAGGGATTTAATTTTAGGACTACCAAGAACTATTAAAATTTCATCAAATGAGATTTGTGAAGCTATTTCCGATGTTTTAACAGAAATTATTCAGGCAATAAAAATGGTCTTAAGAGAGACTCCTCCTGAGCTATCCGCCGATATAATGGATAAGGGAATGGTTTTATCAGGTGGTGGAGCCTTACTTAGAAACATCGATCAGCTAATCGCTCAGGCTACTGGAGTTCCCTGCTTTTTAGCTGAAGATCCGATGCTTTGCGTTGCCAGAGGAACCGGGGTAATTTTGGAAAATTTGGAAATTTATAAAAAAAGCATAATGGCAAAAAAATGATTATTGGCCACCAAAAAATTTGGCAATTTTTAAAAAAATCTTTTCAATTTGGAAAGATTTCCCATGCCTATTTATTTTCTGGACAGGAAAACTTGGGGAAGAAAACTTTAGCCTTGGAATTTGCTAAATTAATCAATTGTCAAAATCCCAATTTTTCGGAAAGACCCTGCCAAATTTGTTTAACCTGCCAGGCTATTAGAAAAGGTTTGAGCCCCGATTTGTTATTGATTTCACCCCTTGATCAGGAAATTCAGATTGGCCAAATCAGAGATTTAATTTGGCATTTTTCCTTCAAACCTTACTCAGCCCCCTTTAAGGTGGCAATTGTTGACGAAGCCCATTTGATGAATCAGGAGGCCCAGAACTCATTTTTAAAAACCTTAGAAGAACCGACGGGTAATGCCATTTTAATTTTAATCAGCCCGTATCCTCAACTTCTTTTGCCTACTATTTTATCCCGAGTGGAAAAAATTAAATTTTTTCCGGTTAGCCTTCGAGAAATTGAAGATTATCTCAAAATACAAGGAGCGACAGTCAAGCAGGCTAAAGAGATTTCTTCTTTTTCTTTTGGCCGACCGGGCCTGGCCTTAGATTTTTTCTTAAATCCAGAAAAATTAGAAAATCAAAAACAAAAAATACGGAATCTCAATAGAATTATTGATTCTGATTTATCTTTCCAATTTCAATCTGCCAAGGAATTATCTCAGGAGCCAAATTTAAAAGAAATTTTAAAGACTTGGCTAATTTATCTCAGATCGATTTTAATTTCCAAAATTAAAAATCATTCTTCAGATTTTTCTTTAAGGAAACTTCAAAATATTCTTAAAGTTTTAGAAAATATAATTTTTCTAATTTCCACAACCAACATTAATAAAAGATTGGCCTTGGAAATTTTGATGCTTAATTTTTATGAGTAATTATAAAGAAATTATTGATAAAATTAAACCCGAGTTGGATAAAGTTATTATTTTTTTAGAAAGGGAATTGCAAAAGATTCGTCCTTCCTGGGCCTCTCCTTCTCTGGTTGAAAATATCATTGTTGAATACTTTGGCCAAAAATTTCAATTGAAGCAATTGGCAACCCTTAGTTCCCCCAATCCTAGGGAAATTTTAATTCAACCCTGGGATAAGTCTTATTTAGAGCCAATCTTAAAGACTATTTCCCAATCAAATTTACCCAGCAGTCCGATTGTTGAAAGAGATTTGATTAAAATTTCTTTTCCCCCTCTCAGTGAGGAATTTCGAAAGGATTTAATGAGGATTTTATCAGAGAGAGTGGAACAGTCAAAACAAACTTTGCGGCGTTGGCGAGAGGAAGCCTGGAAGGAAATTCAAGATGGCTTTAGAGAGGGGAAAATTCGAGAAGATGATAAATATAGAGGGAAGGACGATCTTCAAAAGTTAATTGATGAATATAATGAAAAGATCGAGGAAATGGTTGAAAGAAAGAAAAAAGAGATAATGGAATAGTCGCTCGGCAATTTGTCTTTCGGGACACGCTCTAGCTATTTCTCCAAATCGCATTCGCGATTTGGAGGCCGCTCGAGGTCTCCAAAATTGCAAAGCAATTTTGGAGCAAAGCAGGCGCAAGCTCAGTTCCTCGGCAAATTTCGCCCAGCCATGCCGGGCGAATCATGCAATTTGCCTGCGGATGGTCCCAAAATCCAATTGCCTCACTTTATGGTTTTTACAATTTTCATTGCCTTTTTTAGCCTTATTTCTTTAATAATTCTTCATGAATTCGGCCATTTCATTTTGGCTAAGAAATTTGGTGTAAAAGTTGAGGAATTTGGAATAGGCATTCCACCAAAAATTTTTGGGAAAAAAATAGGAGAAACAATTTATTCTCTGAATCTTTTGCCCTTCGGAGCTTTTGTTAAGCTTTATGGTGAGGACGCTGAGCGTCCAGAAGAAAGAATTAAAAATCTCCGAAGTTTTAGTCAAAAGACAATTTGGCAAAGAGCTCTAATTATCTTTGGTGGGGTAGTCTCTTTTTGGATAATTTCTTTTTTAGTTCTATCTTTTGTACCAACTGGAGTGGCTATTTCAGTTGTCCAAAACAATTCTCCAGCTGCTATTGCCGGCCTAGGTCAAGGAGATATCATTGAGAAAATCAAAGTTAATGGTGTTGAATATTTAATCTTTACAATCGAAGAAACTCAAAAGATTATACAAAAGAATAGGGGAAAAGAAATTGATCTGGTTATCCAGCGAGGTAAAAAAAGAATAAACCTTCTCGTTATACCTCGAGTTTCACCTCCTCCAGGAGAAGGAGCTTTGGGGATTGGTTTAAGTTACGGACCAGCTCAAAGAAGTTATCCTTTATATCAAGCTCCGGCAAGAGGATTTTTAAGAACCGTTGAATTTACTTTCGAAGTATTGAAAGGGTGGGGAAGAGCTATATTTAATGCCATTAAGGGTGTGCCTACCGGAGTTCAGGTAATGGGACTGGTTGGAATTTTTTCTTTATTTGTTGAGATAGCAAAGTTGGGGAGTAGTTATTTTCTTTTATTTTTAGCTTTAATCTCAATTTATATTGCTTTGTTCAATCTCTTACCAATTCCAGCCTTAGATGGGGGAAAACTCCTTTTTTTAGGAATTGAGGCCATTAGAAAAAAGCCAATTCCCCAAAAAATTGAAAAAAGAATCAATGCCTTCTTTTTCACTTTGTTAATTTTTTTAATGATCTGGGTAACAATAAAAGATATAGCCCAGTTATTTTAAGTATTAAAATCGGTAATTATGAGACAATCAAAACTTTTTACCAAAACTTTAAAAGAAACGCCAAAAGAAGCAGAAGCAATCTCTTATAAATTGCTGGCCAGGGCAGATTTTATTTCACAATTGGCATCGGGAATTTATAGTTTTTTACCCCTCGGCTTTAAAGTCCAAAAAAAGATTGAGGGAATAATTAGAACTGAGATGGAAAAAATCGGAGCCCAGGAAGTAATTTTACCAAGTCTTCAACCAAAAGAGATTTGGCAAAAAACCAATCGATGGGAGAAAATGCAACCTCCCCTTTTCAAACTCAAAGATCTCCACAAAAAAGAATTTGCTTTAGGCTCAACCCATGAAGAGGTAATTACAAAATTGGCAAAGGAAAGAATCCAATCTTATAAAGATTTCCCCCTCTCACTTTTTCAAATTCAAACTAAATTTAGAAATGAATTAAGATTTACCGGAGGTCTATTGCGGACAAAAGAATTTTTAATGAAAGATCTTTATAGTTTCCATCAAGATGAGAGAGATTTAGAAAATTATTTTGAAAAAGTTATTAATGCCTATCAGAGAATTTTTAAAAGGTGCAATTTAGAAGCAATAAAATCGGAGGCCTCCGGAGGTCCCTTTACTGAGCCAGAAGCTAAGACTTATGAGTTTCAAATTCCAGCCAATGCTGGAGAAGATAAAATAATTTTCTGCCAGAAATGTCAATTTGCTAAAAATGTTGAAATTACTGACTTAAAAGAAGGTCAAATTTGTCCAGAATGCAAAAAAAATCTTTTGGAAAAAATTAGGACAATTGAGGTTGGCCACTGTTTCAATTTGGGGGAGAGATATTCAAAGGCTTTCAATTTCTATTTTTTGGATAAGAAAGGCCAAAAAAAATTGGTCAAAATGGGTTGCTATGGAATTGGTCTAGGAAGATTAATGGCGACCATTGTTGAGAAAAATCATGATGAAAAAGGCATCATCTGGCCAAAGGAAGTTTCTCCTTTTGATTTTCATTTAATTTTAATTGGCAAGAATAAAAAAATAATAAACTTTGCTGAAAAAATTTATCAGAATTTACAAAAATGGGATAAAGAAGTATTATATGACGAGAGAATTGATAAAAGCCCGGGTGAAAAGTTTGCCGAAGCTGATTTAATTGGAATTCCTTATCGCTTGGTTATTAGTGAAAAAACCTTAAAGCAAAATTCCTTGGAAATCAAAAGAAGGGACACTCAAAAATTAAGACTGGTTAAAATTCAAAATTTTAAAAAATATGTTAAATAGACTTTTTAATTATTTTTCAAAAGACATTGCCGTCGATTTAGGGACGGCCAATTCAAGGGTTTATTTAAAAGATCAGGGAATTGTCATTCAGGAACCATCGGTAGTGGCTATTAATCAAAAGACAGGACAGATCTTGGCAATTGGCCAGGAAGCCAAAAGAATGGTAGGAAGAACCCCAGCCCATATTGTTGCTTGCCGACCTTTAGTTCATGGTGTCATTTCTGATTTTGAGGTAACTGAACAAATGTTGAGATATTTTATTGAAAAAACCCTCAAGAGAAAATTTATTTTTTCCCGGCCAAGAATAATTGTAGCTATCCCGGCCGGAATCACTGAAGTTGAAAAAAAGGCGGTTGAGGATGCTACTAAAAATGCTGGAGCCAGGGAAGTTTTTTTAATTGAAGAACCAATGGCAGCAGCTATTGGAGCTAGATTACCGGTTGAGGAAGCCGAAGGTAATTTCATTGTTGATATTGGCGGTGGAACAACAGGTATTGCCGTCATTTCTCTTGGAGGACTTGTTCTCTCAAAAAGTCTAAAGATAGCTGGAGATAAATTGAATGAAGATATCGTCAATTTTTCCCAAGAGGAATATAAATTATTGATTGGCGAGAGAACGGCTGAGGAAGTTAAAATTGCCATTGGTTCAGCCTATCCTTTAAAAGAAAAAAAAGAAATGCCATTAAGAGGAAGAAATTTGATCACCGGACTACCTGAAGAAATTCTGGTTTCAGATGAAGATATCAGAAGAGCGATGGAAAAATCTCTTAGGCAAATTGTAAATAGCATAAAGGATACGATTGAAGAAACTCCTCCAGAATTATTGGCTGATGTTTTGTCCAAAGGAATCTATCTAGCTGGTGGTGGAGGGTTATTACGGGGCATGGATATTTTAATTCAAAAGGAAACAAAAATTCCTACTAGAATTGTTGAAGATCCAATGACAGCGGTTGTTAGGGGAGCAGGTCTTGTCTTAGAAAATTTAGATTTGCTCCAAAGAGTGACTATCAAACCAGAATATTTAGAACCACCAAAGTAATTTAAAATAATAATTAAAAATATATAAATGATCTCAAAGAAGGAGGTACAACACATTGCCAAGCTTGCCAGACTTAGTTTAACTGAAAAAGAAATTAAAAAACTCCAGAAGGAGCTTTCTTCGATTTTAGATTATTTTGAAAAATTGAAAGAGGTTGATATCACTGATGTTAAACCGACTTCCCATTCAATTGAAATTGAAAATATCTTCAGAGAAGATGAGCCAAAAAGAGAACTTTTAGAAAGAGTCAATAAAATAATTGAAATGGCTCCCCAAAAGGAAAAAAATTATCTAAAAGTAAAACCAATAATTTAAATGGAGCTCACCGAACTTACAATTTTGCAGACTCATCAAGGTTTAATCAAGAAGGAATTTTCCGCTCTTGAGCTTACCAAGGCCTTTTTGGATAGGATAAAAAATTTTGACAAAAGAATTTCTTCTTTCTTAACTATTTCGGAAGATTTGGCTCTTTCCCAGGCAAAAAAAATTGATGAATTGATTTTAGAAGATAGGGAAATACCTGTTTTAGCTGGAATTCCTTGTGCCATAAAAGATAATATTTTAGTTGAGGGAATAAAATGCACCGCTGGTTCAAAAATTCTAGAAAATTATATTGCTCCTTACGATGCCACAGTAATAAAAAGACTCAAAACTGAAGGAGTAGTAATTTTAGGAAAAACAAATTTAGATGAATTTGCCATGGGTTCTTCGACTGAAAATTCGGCTTTTTTCCCGACAAAAAATCCTCATGATTTAACTCGAGTTCCCGGAGGTTCTTCTGGAGGATCTGCTGCGGCTGTAGCAGCAAATCTCTCTATTTTTGCCTTAGGTTCTGATACTGGCGGTTCAATTAGACAACCGGCCTCCTTTTGTGGAATAGTTGGTTTGAAACCTACTTATGGCTGGGTATCAAGATACGGTTTAATTGCCTTCGCCTCCTCTTTGGATCAAATTGGACCAATGACAAAAAATATTCAAGATTGCAAAATTGTTTTCAATGCAATTTCAACCAGGGATGAAATGGATTCGACTAGCATCGAAACAAAATTAAAAATTAAAAATGAAAAATTAAAAATTAATGAATTACGAATTGGTGTCCCGAAAGAATATTTTATTAAAGGGATTGACCCTGAAGTTGAAAGAGTAATAAAAAAAGCAATAAAAAAATATGAAGAGATGGGGACCAAAATTTTAGAAATTAGTCTTCCCCATACCGAATATGCTTTACCCTGCTATTGTATAATTGCTCCATCTGAAGCCAGTGCCAATTTAGCAAGATATGACGGAATAAAATATGGTTTTTCGAAACATCGAACATCGAACTTCGAACTTCGAACTTTAATCGATGTTTATTTACAAAGTAGGGAAGAAGGTTTTGGTGACGAAGTCAGGAGAAGAATCATGCTCGGAACCTATGCTTTATCAGCCGGATATTACGAAGCCTATTACTTGAGAGCCCAAAAAGTTAGAACATTGATTAGAGAAGATTTCAATAAGGCTTTTAAAAAAGTTGATGTTATTTTAACTCCGGTATCTCCGACACCAGCTTTTAAACTGGGAGAAAAAATTGATGACCCCCTCAAAATGTATCTGTCTGACATTTTCACTGTCTCGGTTAATTTAGCTGGTTTACCGGCAATCTCTATTCCTTGCCCCGTAGTAGAGAAATCTCACTACGGGGCTTGCGGAAAAGTTAAAAATTTACCGGTTGGCCTTCAAATTATTGGAAAGCCTTTTGAAGAGGATAAGATTTTGGAAATTGGCAAAATCTTCGAAAAATTATGACGACAATGCTCCAATTTACATTCGCAAATTGGAGACCACAACTATGGAAGATTTAATTTTATATCTAATCCAGCCACCTTTTCCAGAGATTATTTTAGTTTTAAGAATTTTGTTTTTTATTTTCTCCTTCTTTTTGTTCTTCTGTGTAATTTACTTTCTTTTAAAGACCGATTGGTTAAAAAGAATTTTTTTCCAGGATTTAATTGAATTTCTAACCTTCCAAGCCTTAGGAACAAGAAAAGTAATAAAAGCTTGGCTGAGGATTCAAAAGAGAGTAGAAAAGGAAACTGAATCTGAGGCAAAATTAGCAATCATTGAGGCCGAAGATTTGTTGAACGAGGTTTTGAAAAAAATGGGATATGAAGGAGAAAGCTTAGGGGAAAGATTAAAACAATTAAAAGAGACCTTGCCAAATCTAGCTGAAATTTCCGAAGCCCATAAAATTTGCTCAAACATTATTCACGACCCAACTTATAGATTAAATTTGGCTGAAGCCGAAAGAATTTTAAAAATTTATGAAAAGGCCCTTGTAGATTTAGAGGTCCTTTAAACTTGACCCTGAGGCTTGACTTCTTTTTTATTTTTGTTAAAATTTCAATAATGCTGCGGGGTGGACCAGTAGTAGGTCGCCAGTCTCATAAAAAATTTGTGACCTAGGATAGCAATATCCTATGGAAAAATTCCCAAAATTGCTGGGAAACCCCCACCTTTTGATCAAAAAGCGGGGGCAATCAGCAGCCAAGCTGAGTATATAATAATTTATATGCTCGGAAGGTTCAGAGACTATAATGGGAACCCCCACCTTTTGATCAAAAGAAGGGGGATGGGATAGTCCGTTCTCTTTAGAAATAAAGAGTTAATAACAAAGAAGCTGGAAGCCTAGGTGCAATTCCTAGCCCCGCGACAAGAAATTATTGTTATTTTATAAATTTATATGGCCAGAGTTAAAAAGAAATTTCTTGCTCAGAAACTTCGCAAAAGAGGATACAGTATTAGCGAAATTGCCAACATGCTTAACATGCAAAAAAGTGGAACTATTAGTAAATGGTGTCGAGATATTTTACTTACTCCAGAACAAATTAAAAGATTAACAAAGAAACAACAGTCTAGGAGCTATAAAGGAAGAATGATCGCAGTAGAAAAATTAAGAAAAGCTAGAATGAAAGAAGTAAAACTAATGAGAAGAGAAGGATTAAAAGAAATAGGTAAACTTAGTAAAAGGGACTTATTTCTTAGTGGAGTGAGCATATATTGGAGTGAAGGATACACACATTCAAGCAACGATCAAGTGGGTTTTACAAATTCTGACCCAAAAATGATTTTGTTTATGTTAAAATGGTTTAAAGAAATCTGTAAAGTTACAGAAGACAAGTTTTCTCTCCAAATTAGAATTAATGAAATTCACAAAAATCGCGTAAAAGAAATAGAAAATTATTGGTCAAAACTTACAGGAATTCCGCTATCTCAATTTACAAAAACAATTTTAATAAAGGCAAAATCTAAAAAGATTTATCCAAATCACAATACTTATTATGGAACTATAAGAATTTTAGTTCGCCAAGCTACTCAACTTAGAAGAAAAATCAACGGCTGGCTCGAAGGATTAGAAAAATCGGGCCAGGGTAGCTCAGTGGTTAGAGCACTCGTTTCATAAGCGAGGTGTCGTGGGTTCAAATCCCACCTCTGGCAAGGGGGCGTAGTGTAGTCTGGGAAACACATTCCCCTGTCACGGGAAAGAGCGTGGGTTCAAATCCCATCGCCCCCGCAAAAAATAAAAAGATTACAAAAAAATAATAAACTAATAAAAAATGACCTTTAATTATCAAAAAATTTGTCAAAATTTAATAAAAGATTTACCTCAGAGGACAAAAAATATTATCGAGAAGCGTTTCGGTTTAAGAGGAAATGAAAGAAAGACCCTGGAGGCAATTGGAGAAGTTTATGGTTTAACAAGAGAAAGAATCAGGCAAATTGAAGAGGCAGGATTCTTAAAATTGAGGCCTAAAATTAAGGAAAATCAAAAAGTCTTTGATTATTTTACTGATCAAATTAGGAACTTTGGAGATTTAAAAAAGGAGGATATTTTGCTCAAGTTTTTAGGTGGCTCAAGATTTCAAAATCAAGCCTTTTTCCTTTTAACCATCGGGGAAAATTTTGAAAGATTTTTACAGACAAAGGATTTCCACACTCTCTGGACAATAAATAGGGATTCCCTTAATTTTGCTAAAAATCTTTTGGACTTCCTCTCCGAGAAATTTGAAAAAACAAAACAGCCATTAACTTTTGAAGAAATTTTAAAAGAAATCAACTCCTCTTTTAAAAAATCCTTAAATACAAAAGTATTAACTTCCTATTTTGAGATTTCAAAGAAAATTCAAAAAGGACCAGAAGATAAATTCGGCTTAAGGAATTGGCCAGAAATTAATCCCCGTGGAGTAAGAGACATGGCCTATTTAATATTCCAAAAAGAAGGGAGGCCCCTTCATTTTACTGAGGTGACTAAGCTGATAAATTTCTCAAAATTTGAAAAGGTTTTAAAAAGGAAGGCCCTTTATCAGACTGTCCATAATGAATTGATAAAAGATCCCCAATTTGTTCTGGTTGGCCGAGGCATTTATGCTCTGAGAGAATGGGGTTATCAACCAGGAGTAGTCAAGGATATAATTTCAATGGTATTAAAAGAAGAAGGTCATCCTTTAAGCAAAGAGGAAATAATTGAGAAAGTTTTAAAACAAAGGATTGTCAAGGCAAATACTATTTTGATGAATCTAAGGTATTTCCCTAAAACCTCTGAGGGTAAATATCGGATTAAGGAAATTTAAAATTGCGCAGAAATTTCTGCGTAGTAGTTAAAAATGTCAATTTTTAGTCTTGGATTCAAGCTTTTAATTTTTTTAACGCTCCTCTTTTTTCTAGTTTTGGTTTTCCTTTGTTATGCCTGGTCAGCGATTCACACTAGAAAAGAAAGGATTATAATCGCAATTTTTACTCCTCTTTTACATAGTATTTGGTTTTTTTATATCGGCCTTGGAATTTTGGGTTTAATTTCCTTAATACTGAAATATTTCCCAAGCCTTTCAAAATTAATCTCTTTTTAAAATGGAAACTCTTTCTTTAATTTTACTAATTTTGAAAAACTGGTGGTGGGTCATTCTCCCTCTAATTCTCTCTCTTTCTTTAAAAACTATCTATCTTTGGTGGATAAGATGGGAAATCTGGTATAAAAAGAAAAAATGGATTTTGCTTGAAATTAAACCGCCAAAAGAAATTTTAAAACCTTTTAAGGCAATGGAAAATGTTTTCTCTCTTCTCTGGGGAATAATAGATACTCCAAATTGGAGAGAAAGATGGTGTGAGGGAGAATTACCCTTAGGTGGCGGGCTCTGGTTCTCTTTTGAAATAGCTTCTTTTGGAGGAGAAATTCATTTTTATATGAGGATTCCAGATTTTTTTAGAGAGACTGCTGAATCTACAATCTATTCTCAATATCCAGAATCAGAGATTTCTTTAGTCGAAGATTATACTAAAAATGTTCCTCAAGATATTCCAAATAAAGATTGGGATCTTTATTGTGAAGATTTTACCTTAGGGAAGGAGGATCCTTATCCGATTAAAACTTATCCAATGTTTTTTGAAGAGAGAGCAGAAATAATGAAAGAAGAAAAGAGATTGGACCCTATGGATGCTTTGCTAGAAGAGTTAAGTAGACTTAAATCAGGCGAACAGGTTTGGATTCAGATTGTCTGCAATCCGATATATGATGCACTTATTCCCTGGGTAACAAGAGGAAGAGAAATTGCCAATAGAATAGCTAAAAGACCTGCTCCAGTTAAACCTAAATCAGCAATTGAGGAAGTGGCTGAAGTTTTTATTACTGGGAAAGCACCGGAAGAGAAACCTCGGGAAAAATTAGAATTAATTGCTCCTGAATTGAGATTAACTCCTGGAGAAAAGGAGATTTTAACCGGAATTGAAAATAAAATTAAAAAACATGGCTATCAAACCTGGATTAGAGTAATCCATCTTATAAAAAGAGAAGAACCCCATACCCTGGGTTTCTATAAAGTGATAAGATCCTATTTTATTGGTCAATTTATGACCGAAAACCTAAATTACTTAATCTATTGGGGACCGAGTAGAACTAGAATTCACTATTGGCTAAGAGAAAGGAGATTATATTTGAGGAAAAGAAAGCAATTTAGAAACTACGTTGAAAGAATGCCTTCTCTATTCCCTCGAACATTTTTAGGAAAGCCTTTATTTCCCTTTGGTTTTGCTCCTCAAGGGCCGGGAATTAGGGGGACTTGTATTTTAAACATTGAAGAGTTAGCTACCATTTACCACTTCCCAGCTAAAGTTATTACCCCAGCTATTACCCCAGTTGAGGCTAAGAAAGCCGGGCCTCCTCCTGGTCTGCCAATTGAAACTAAAGAAGGTGAAGAAAGTAGACCTCCCGGGGCGCCAACTGAATAATTAGTAATATGCCAAATAATGAAATAAATTTTTTTGGTGAAACTACCTTCCGAAATGAAAGAAGGCGTTTTGGAATTAAGCTCGATGATCGAAGGAGGCATATCTATTTAATTGGAAAGACTGGAATGGGTAAAACAGAAATGATGTTAAATATGGCCATCCAAGATATTTTAGCTGGAAGGGGGATTGGTTTTGTTGATCCTCATGGTGAGGCAGCCGAAAGATTATTGGATTTTGTTCCTTCGAATCGAATTAATGATGTTATCTATTTTAATCCAGCTGATTTGGATTATCCAATTGCTTTTAATGTTATGGAAAAGGTTGATTTAGAACATAGGCATTTAGTTGCCTCGGGTTTAATGGGAGTTTTCAAAAAGATCTGGCCAGATGTCTGGTCAGCCAGAATGGAATATATTTTAAACAATTCAATTTTAGCCCTTTTGGAATATCCAAATACAACTCTGCTTGGAGTAAATCGAATGTTAGCTGATTCTGAATATCGAAAAAAAGTGGTAGATAAAATTACTGATCCAGTGGTCAAATCCTTTTGGGTTCAAGAATTTGCTAGATATACTCAGAGATACGAAGTCGAAGCCACAGCTGCTATTCAAAATAAGGTTGGTCAATTCATTTCCAACCCCTTAATTAGAAATATTATTGGCCAAGTTACCTCAACTATTGATATGAGAAAAGTTATGGATGAAGGCAAAATTTTAATTGCCAATATCTCAAAAGGAAAAATTGGGGAGGACAATTCAAGGTTATTGGGAGCCCTTTTGATAACCAAGTTGCAATTAGCAGCTATGTCCAGAGTCGATGTTCCTGAAGAAAAGAGAAAAGATTTTTTCTTATATGTTGATGAATTTCAAAATTTCGCCACTAAAGCTTTTGTTAATATTTTATCTGAAGCCAGAAAGTATCGGTTATCTCTTACCCTAGGTAATCAGTATATTGCTCAATTAGAAGAAATGACTTCCACTGGAAAGAGCTCCGAGGTTAGAGATGCTATTTTTGGCAATGTGGGAACAATAATTTGTTTTCGAGTTGGGGCTGAAGATGCCGAATTTCTAGAAAGGGAATTTGTTCCAGAATTTCTCGCTGAGGATTTAGTCAATTTGGCAAAATATAATATTTATGTAAAATTGATGATTGATGGAGTAGCTGGAAGACCTTTTTCAGCTGAAACCTTACTTCCTTTTGAAAAACCAGAAAAATCAAATAAAGAAAAAATTATTAAAGTTTCTCGAGAAAGATATGGAACAAAAAGGGAAATTGTTGAAGAAAAAATTGCTCGCTGGTCAAAAGTTTTAGAACTACCAAATATTTCCCAACCAGCTCAACCAGTTTTATATGATGTCCGATGTGCTTTGTGTGGAAAATGGACAAAAGTGATTTTTCAGCCTGATGGAGTAAGGCCAGTTTATTGTAAGATTTGTCTTAAAAAGATGAAAAAACCTGGAGAGGAATCTCAAATGGAACCTCTTTCTTTAAAAGAAGCAGTCAAAATTGAACCTACTCCTTTTTCCAAGACATCAAAAAAAAGAAAAGAAGTTAATTTAGAAGAATTAAAAAAGGTTTTAGAGGAATCCTTTAAAAAATCAAAAAAAATAAAATCCTAAGAATGAAAACTTTAAGAGATTTTGATTTTAAAGGAAAAAGAGTTCTGGTTAGGTGTGATTTTAATATCCCCCTTTCTCCAAATGGGGATATTTTAGATGATTTCAGGATAAAAGTAACTATTCCGACAATTGAATATTTAATAAAAAAGGAAGCAAAAGTGATTTTGATGTCCCATTTAGGAAAGCCAGGTGGTAGGGTAATTGAAAATTTGAGGTTAAATAAGGTTCAAGAGAAATTAATGGAATACCTGGATTTATCGGTTGTCAAGGCACCAGATTGCATCGGAAAAGAAATTGAAGATTGGACAAGAGGAATGAACCCAGGTGAAATACTCCTCCTGGAGAATTTGAGATTTCACAAAGGAGAGGAGGAAAATAATTCAGAATTTGCCAAGGCCCTTTCAAAATTGGGCGATATTTTTATCAACGAGGCCTTTGCCTGCTGCCATAGGTCCCATGCTTCAATCGTCGGCCTTCCAGAATATCTTCCTTCAGGGGCTGGATTTTTATTAGAAAAGGAAATTGAGTCTCTAACCAAAATAATCAGAAATCCGAAAAAGCCACTGGTGGCAATAGTTGGCGGAATAAAATTTGAGACAAAAATTAAACTTTTAGATAAACTTCAAGAACTTTGTGATTTTGAGTTAATTGGTGGAAAATTTACCTTGGAAATTTTAAGACAAAACTTGGAAAAATATCTTTCTGAAGAGGTGATTTTGACAAAGGATGTTTATCTTTTAGAAAAAAACAAAAATTTAGTTTTAGCAGAAACGAAAGACTTAAAAGGGGATGAATCCATTCCTGATATTGGACCAGAGACGATTAAAATCTTTGGAGAGAAAATAGGGAAGGCAAAGACAATTTTTTGGAATGGACCTTTAGGTCTTATTGAAGAAGAAAGGTTTAGAGAGGGAACGAAAAAAATTGCTGAAAAAATAATTGAATCTGGCGCCTATTCAGTAGTCGGAGGAGGGGAGACAATAAAATTTTTATCAGAATTAAATCTCTTAGATAAATTTAGCCATGTCAGTAGCGGCGGAGGGGCAATGGTTGATTTTATTGTTGATGAAGAATTGGTCGGGGTTGAGGCATTGAAATAGGTCGCTCTTTCGGTTATTATTGGTAGGATATGGGAATAAAAAACTTAGAAAAAGCAGCTGAAAGAATAAAAAAAGCAATTAAAAATAAAGAGAAAATCATTTTGTATGGTGATGCTGATTTAGATGGAGTAGCCTCTTTAATCATTTTAAAAGAAACCATAAAAAATTTGGCTGGAGAAATCTCAGCCGTTTATTTTCCAGATAGAGAAAAAGAAGGTTATGGAATAAATAAACAAGCTCTAAACTATTTAAGAAATATTGCTCCTGCCTTGTTAATTGCTCTTGATTGCGGGATTGGAAATTTTGAAGAAATTACAGTGGCTAAAAAATTAGGATTCGAGGTGATAGTTATTGATCACCATGAGATTTTAGGGAGGTTACCCAAGGCTCAAATTATTGTCGATCCAAAACAAAAAGGAGATAATTACCCTTTTAAAAATCTAGCAACAGCTGGAATAATTTTTAAATTATCTGAAGTTTTACTCAAAGAAAAATTAACTGAAAAATTAAGGCAAAATTTCCTCGAACTAGTTGCTCTGGCAACTATTGCCGATTTGATGCCGAGGATTGAAGAAAATCAAATTTTTATTGAAGAGGGTTTGAGATCTTTGGAAAATAGTTGGCGACCAGGCCTAAAGGCTTTTTTGATAATTGAAAATTATGAAAATTCATGGGAATTGGCCCACAAAATTATCTCTTCTTTAAATGCTGGTGACCAAAAAGATTGCTTAAATGAGGCCTATTTAATTTTAACTGAAAAAGATGAAAAAATAGCCAAAATTTTGGCCAATGAACTTTTAAAAAAGAGTGTTCTGAGACAAATGAGAATTAGGGAAATTGTCAATGAAGTTGAAGAGAGGATCTTAAAAAGGGAAGATGAGGTAATAATTTTTGAAGGAGATGCCAATTGGAAATTAGTTCTATTGGGCCCGGTTGCCTCAAGAATTTGTCAGGGATATCAAAAGCCAACTTTTTTATTTCGAATTGATAATACTGAAAGTCAGGGAGCAGTTAGGGTTCCTCGAGGTATAGATTCCGTCAAAGCCATGGCTTCTTGTTCTGAAATTCTGGAAACTTATGGTGGTCATGCTCCTGCTTCGGGTTTTCGGATAAAAAATGAAAATTTAGAAAGATTTAAAGAATGTCTAATAAAATATTTTGAAAAATGAGAAAAATCATTATTTATGTCGATGGTGGTTCGAGAGGAAACCCAGGTCCTGCAGCAATTGGAGCAATTTTTTGCAATGAAAAAGGTCAAATAATAAAAAAATTGTCCGAATATTTAGGAGAGACTACTAATAATGAAGCTGAATATCAGGCGGTAATTTTCGCTCTCAAAAAATTCAAGGCTCTTTTTGGGAAAAAATTAGCCAAAAATACGGAAATTGAATTAAAGTCAGATTCCGAACTTTTAATTAGGCAATTAAATGGAGAATACAAAATTTTAGAACCAAAAATTCAACCCCTGTTTTTAGAAGTCTGGAATTTGAAACTCGATTTTAAAAAGGTTAAATTTAAATTAATTTCTCGAGAAAAAAATAAAGAAGCCGACAAATTGGTTAA
>Ga0315312_1000541_pt1 | contig 42011 bp, 44 predicted proteins | sample TDP7_MG_FD_203629 | JGI IMG/M metagenome (GOLD analysis project Ga0315312, IMG submission 203629) | Freshwater sediment microbial communities from Lake Towuti, South Sulawesi, Indonesia - TDP7 | ecosystem: Environmental > Aquatic > Freshwater > Lake > Sediment | place: Indonesia: South Sulawesi... | reverse complement strand
GGACGGTTGAGGCTCCTGCAGCATGGCAGCTAATCGAGACGTGGACTGGGACGGTTGAGGCTCCTGCCGCGTGGCAGCTAATCGAGATGTGGACGGGCACGGTTGAGGCTCCCGCCGCCTGGCAGCTGGTCGAAACTTGGGCTGGAACCATCGAAGCCCCGGCCGCTTGGCAGCTGGTCGAAACTTGGGCTGGGACGGTTGAGGCTCCTGCAGCATGGCAGCTAATCGAGACGTGGACTGGGACGGTTGAGGCTCCTGCCGCGTGGCAGCTAATCGAGATGTGGACGGGCACGGTTGAGGCTCCCGCCGCCTGGCAGCTCATCGAGACTTGGACGGGCACAGTTGCAGCCCCGGCCGTATGGCAGCTCATCGAAACTTGGACCGGAGTCGTCGAAGCCCCGGCCGTATGGCAGCTGATCGAAACTTGGACTGGGGCCGTTGAGGCTCCTGTCGGATGGCAGCTGATCGAAACTTGGACCGGCACTGTTAAGGCACCTGCTGCTTGGCAGCTAATCGAATCTTGGACGGGCACGGTTGAGGCTCCCGCCGTATGGCAGCTCATCGAGACTTGGACGGGCACAGTTGCAGCCCCGGCCGTATGGCAGCTGATCGAGACCTGGACCGGGACTGTTCAATCCCCAGCTGTTTGGCAGCTGATTGAAACTTGGACGGGCACAGTTGTAGCCCCTGCCGGATGGCAGCTGATCGAAACTTGGACGGGAACCATCGAAGCCCCGGCCGTATGGCAGCTGATCGAAACTTGGACTGGGGCCGTTGAGGCTCCTGTCGGATGGCAGCTGATCGAAACTTGGACTGGAACGGTTAGCGCACCTGTCGAATGGCAGCTGATCGAGACATGGACCGGGACCGTTCAATCCCCAACTGTTTGGCAGCTGATTGAAACTTGGACGGGAACTGTCGAAGCTCGCGCTGTATGGCAGCTCATCGAGACTTGGACAGGAGTCGTCGAAGCCCCTGCCGGATGGCAGCTGATCGAGACTTGGACTGGGGTCGTCGAGGCTCCTGCCGGATGGCAACTTATCGAGACTTGGACCGGGACGGTTAGTGCTCCAATTACGTGGCAACTTATTGAGACTTGGACAGGAACCGTCAGTGCTCCAGCTGCTTGGCGGCTAATCGAAACTTGGACCGGGACGGTTGAAGCTCCCGCTGCGTGGCAACTTGCCGAAACTTGGACCGGGATGGTTAGCGCACCCGTCGAATGGCAACTCATCGAAATTTGGACCGGAGCAGTTAGTGCTCCAATTGTGTGGCAACTCATCGAAACATGGAGTGGAACGGCTAGCGCACCTATCGAATGGCAACTCATCGAGGCATGGACTGGGACTGTTCAAGCCCCAGCTGGATGGCAGCTGGTTGAGACTTGGACCGGAACGGTTGGAGCTCCCGCTCTACTTGGCAAACCGGTGCTCGTCTCGCCCGAAAACGCCGCCCACACCGATAACACGCCAACCTTCGTATGGATTATCGGCGCTAACGCGGACAACCACCGCCTGCTCGTCGACAACGACTCGAACTTTGGCTCTCCTGTTGACAACACATTGTTCGGCGCCACCGATAACACGTGGACGAAGTCGGCTCCCGGCTACCCCGAGGACAACTATTACTGGAAAGTCGTGGCTATCAACGCACAGGGCGAGAACGAGTCGGTGGCCTGGATTTTCGAAGTTGACGCTCAGGCACCGCCCGCGCCCACATTGGTCTCACCGGCGGCCGGGGCGACCACCGATGATACCACACCGACCTTCGACTGGTCAGATGTCACGGATCCATCGGGTATCACCTACACGCTGGAGATCATAGGAACCCTGACCAAGGCCGGATTGACCGCCTCAACCTACACGCTCACGAGCGGCGAGGCCCTCTCGGATGGCAATTACTCTTGGCGCGTTCGAGCGATTGACAATGTTGGCAACGAGGGCGACTGGTCGGAAACGCGTTCGCTAACCATCACCACCGCACCTCCACCACCTCCACCTCCTCCACCCCCACCCGCTCCGAACTTCAGCGTCTCAGTGAGCCCGACGAGTGGCGAGGTTGTGCAGGGCAGATTCACAACGGCGACTGTCACCGTCACGGCGATTGAGGGCTACAGCTACACGGTCGACCTCAGCGCGAGCGGCCAGCCCAGCGGCGTCACGTTCACCTTCTCGCCCTCCAGCGGCACCCCGAGCTTCAACTCGACGCTCACAATAAACGTGGGCAGGATGGCCCCGGTCGGCACCCACACGATAACGATTACGGGCACGGGCGCGGACGGAAAGATCCGTTCGGTACCTTACGGACTGACGATTACCCCTGCACCGCCTGAAATCCCAATCTCATCCGTGGATATCATCACGCCTTACTGGCAGACAACCACGCCCTTCACCATTACAGCAACTGCGAGTGACAACGATGGCTATGTTACTGACATCACGCTCTGGTACCGCTATTCAACCGACAACTTGAGCTGGGACAACTGGACGCTGTTCGGAGTCGACAGAGCCGAACCATGGTCGTGGTCGTTCACCGCACCCAAGGGCGATGGGCACTACGAGTTCTACTCCATCGCCCGGGACAACGATGCCAAGGAGGAGCCAGCCAAGTTACAGGCCGATGCCCGATGCGGTGTTGATCAAACGACGCCACCCACAATTCAACTGGTATCCCCCGCAGACATTGCGACGACCGAGGAGGTCGCGCCGATATTCACTTGGGCCGATATCACCGACCTCTCCGGCTTCACCTACGAGCTGGTCGTGGACGACAACTGGGACTTCAGCTCGCCGGTCTTGAGCAAGGTCGGACTCACGACTCCGATGTACCAGCTCAGCGTTTGGGAGGCGCTGGCCGAGGATACCTATCACTGGCGAGTCCGAGCGGTCGACGGGGCCGGGAACGTCGGTGAATGGGCAGACGCTCGGTTATTGGTCGTCAATGTCGCGATACCTACCGTGACGGTCGGACCCGTAACTGCTGGCGAAAACGCTACTGCAGACTTCACGGGCTATCGCATTTTCATAGTGAAAGTATCGGTAACGGTGACGCAAGACGTGTCGATAAGTAGGGTCAAGGCCCTGCAGATCGCGATCGAGGAGTTTGTTGGAAGGCCCGAGCGGGTAGCCATGAGCGGAGTCACCTACCGCTACTTCGGTATCGTCACCACCAACATTATTAGCTCGACCATCAGCTTCTCGCTGGTAGAGTTTAAGATATTGAAATCTTGGGTCGAGCAAAACGATATCGATGAGGACACGATTAAGCTGCTCAGGTGGTCCGATAACGAGTGGCAGAAGCTGCAGACGAGGTTCTTGGATGGCGACTCAGAGTATCTGTACTTTGAGGCCACGATGGAGGGCCTCTCACTGTTTGCTGCCACTGGGGAGCAGAAGTTCGTACCTCCACCGGTCGTGCCAACCCCGCCCTCAGTCATGCCAGTGTTCTATGCGCTGATGGCGATTTTCGGTGTGATGGGCGGGGTTGCTTTCGCTTATGTACAATGGTTCCGCCCAATCTCGCCGAGGATATCACTCAAGCGCTTGAAGATGCCCCGGCCGCCCGTGCCGATCAAGCGTCTGAAAGGGCTGATAACTCCAGCGATATCCCTCCAGCGCTTGATGCCCGCCCCGATTACCTTGGCCCCGGCCCTACCAGTTGGACCTATGAAGCCCGTGCCCATCGTCACTCCCATGCTTCCACCCAGAAGAGTCGCGCCGAAGGCGATGGTGCCATCCAAAATCCTAGAGCACCTGAAGCGCGGGCATCGACCGCCTGCGCCGAGGGTTGCCGAGCCCATGGAGCTGGGCATTCCTCTCGAGGCCCTGAAGCAGATAGCCAAGCCCGTGGAGCCGAGCACCCTGCTCGAGGGACTAAAGCGTGCTGCGAAGCCCACAACGTCCGTCATCACCCTCGATGGCTTGGCGCAGGTAGGCAGGAAGGTGGGCGTTCCCATGGGACGTCTCGAGCGGGTGGCGAAACCTTTGGAGCCCGTCATCTCCCTTAAGCGTCTCAAAGATGTGGCGAGACCTCTCCTGAAACCCAAGGCTCCCCCTAAGCGGATGCCGGCGGCGAAAGGCGAAGCGTTCAAGCCCGTGCTTGAGCGCTTAAAGCAGATGGATTAAGTAAGAAAAAGCCATCTTGCTAGATAAATCTCGTAGGAAAAAAAATGTCCATTTTTCGCGAGCTGGGCTAAAAGTTTGAGTGGAAATATTTATTTGGACAGCATTCTTTTAACATTGTTTGATGAGAAAATAAGATGTATTTTTATACAAAGTTTAAAAGTATTAATAGGAGTTTTCCAGGGGGCTGATTGAGGGGCTGAAGCAGCAGGGGTGGCGACTGGTGGATTCAAAATGAGGACGAAAAGAGGCTTGATATTAGGGGTCTTCTCAGCAAAAGGAGGTGTCGGGAAGACTACGACCGTGGCCAACTTGGGTGCAGCTCTAGCCCAGAGGCTCAAAGACCGCGTCATAATAGTTGAGACGAATATGACCGCTTCAAACTTGGGCTTGCACCTTGGCATCTTAGATCCGCCCGTGGTGATTCAGGATGTCGTTTTTGGCAGGCTCAAGGCGAGCGATGCGATTACCACCACCGACTATGGCCTCCACATCATCCCAGGCTCCGTTGCATTCACGGACGAGATAGGCTCGATCGACCTCCGCGGCATCCTAGATGAGCTCGCAAAAAAATATGACATAGTTATACTCGACTCCGCCCCCGGGTTCGGTCTCGAGGTTTTCGCGGGAATGAAGGCCTGCGATGAGCTCCTCATATGTTGTCAACCCAGGGTTCCCGCGATTGCAGGGACGCTCCAGACCTTCCGGGCTGCGGATCGCCTCAAGATCCCAGTGTTCGGGGTGGTCCTGAACTTGGTAACGGGCAAGCGATTCGAGATCCCGATCTCTGACATCAAGCGAACTTTGGGGTGGCCGACCATGGCGATAATTCCGGAGGACGACATGGTCGAGGAGAGCGTTACCCGTGGAGTCCCCGTTGTCCTTCACGCCCCGAGTTCGGCGGTAGCAATCGAATATAGGAAGCTCGCGCAGGCCGTCCTATCCCATCTAAAAGCTCGTAGGCGCATCGCCCCTCGCCGAAAACGCAAGGTTCGGAAACGTGGCAGAAGGAAGAAACGGTGAACGCACACAATGTGATAAGTTTCAAAGAATCATTTGGTATCGATAGGGAAAGCGATCATGCATTTGAAGAAAGAAAAACAAGCTTTGATCTTTAAAATATTAATTTAGGATGTACCTGTGCCCCTTGCGTATTTACGCTCTTTTCGTTCAGGTTTTCGTATTTTTTTAAGAACGCTTAGTTGGATGCATCCTTCACCAGCCCAACATTCTTTACACTTGGGCTCATCCCTGGTGTACTCGCCATAGCAACTGGGCACCTTTCTTCTCAACCTCTAACCTCCACTTATGTTTGTTAAATCTATTTTATACATTTTTTCCACCAAGTTCTGCGTGAAATATCTCATGGACTAAGCTGTTGAAAGAACTCACTAAGGGTAACGTTTAAACAACCTAAGCGCGGCAGCCTGCACGGATTTTTAAAAAGACCAACGTTAAATAATTATAGGGTGCCCCGGTAGCTCAGCCTGGTAGAGCGACTGAAGGGAACTGTCGAAACTTGTAACCGGGCGCATGAAATCAGTAGGTCGTGGGTTCAATTCCCACCCGGGGCTCCACCAAACCAACCCAGGGACTCCGTACTCGAGGGGCGATAGCAATAATACCCAAAGTGCACAAACTGATGAAGGTGCTCGGATGTTAATCAAGCTCAACAAGGGGTTGGGTTTCTCTGCTGCACACTTGATCATCGAGCATGAAAAATGCGAGTACCTGCACGGGCACAACTATCGCGTGGGCGTGACTGTCGAGGGGGAGCCGGACGAGCGGGGCCTCGTCGTCGATTTCCTCGAGCTCGAGCGAATTTTGAACCGGTTGTGTGGGCGGTACGATCATCACATACTTTTACCCGAGAACAACCGTGCTTTGAAACGCCTTTCAAAGGGGGCTGGCACCCGCATCGCTGTGCACGGGCGGGAGTACGAGTTTCCCAGCGAGAACGTCGTCTGGCTCCCCGTGGTCAACACGACCGTAGAGGAGCTAGCGCGCGTGATCGCAGATGAAGTGGTGCGTAGTTTATCTTACCCGAACGTGCGTCGGATAACAGTCTGGGTTGAGGAAGCACCGGGGCAGGGCGCGACCGAAGAGCGGCGAATAAAGGCTTGAGTTGGTATCATTCAGGCACAGTTTCCCTACAAAAGTCTTGGGTTCATCCCCACAACGCTTATCTTCTAACGAGCAATTTTTCTCTGGGGTCGTGGGGTAGCCTGGTCTATCCTGTCGGCTTTGGGAGCCGGTGACTCGAGTTCAAATCTCGACGACCCCACCATTTATTTATTAAAGCGTTAGCTGAGGTTATCTTTTAAATGTCGGTGGCTATATTTGGTGGGCGATAGGGTGCGAGCGGTCATCGAGAGCATCAATCCGCGCAAAGTCCTCGATAGTCGTGGCGACCAGACGATTGAAATCGAGGTAGTGGTGCAAGGCGAGCGCGGGGCTAAGGTCGGCTTTGGTAGAGCGGCCGCACCCAGCGGGGCGAGCAAGGGAAAGCACGAGGTCGTCGATTTTCCAGAAGGGGGAGTCGATGCATCGATTGAAAAAATTCGTGAGCTCATAACACCCAAGTTGATAGGCGTAGCGGTGAGCGAGCAGAAAAAAATTGACGGGTTACTCCACGAGTTAGATGGTACGTCGAACTTTTCTAAAATAGGCGGCAACGCGGCGGTGGCCATCTCAATGGCGGTGGCCAAGGCTGCGGCATCGGCGCTCGGTAAACCATTGTATGAATTTCTGGGCGTTGGCGGAGCAATTCGGTTACCGTATCCGCTCGGCAATGTGCTCGGTGGTGGAGCGCACGCGGGCAAGATGGCCCCAGATATCCAAGAATTCTTGGTGATGCCAATCGGCGCAAAGAGGTTCACCGATGCGGCATTCGCGAACGCGCAGGTTCATAAGAAAGTTAGATGGCTTATCAAGGCCAAGGACGCGACGTTTACCGGAGGCAAGAATGATGAAGTGGCCTGGGCACCAAACATGGATAACCTCGAGGCTCTCGAAGTCTTGTTGTGGGGATGCGAAGAGGTTGCAAGTGAGGTAGGGTTTGAGTTGAAGCCGGGCTTGGATGTTGCCTCGAGCAGGCTGTACGATACAGAAAGACGGGAGTACGTTTATGAGCGCGGGAACGTGAGTCGGGATGAGGGTGAACAAATAGATTTCATCCTCGAACTGATTGAAACTTACAAGCTCTTTTACGTCGAGGACCCGTTGCACGAGGAGGATTTCAATGGGTTCGCCGAGCTCACGCGGAAAGCCGGCAAGCGGTGCTTGATTTGCGGCGATGATATCTTCGCGACGAACGTGAGGCGGCTCCAGAAGGGTTTAGAAGCAGGTGCGGCAAATTCCGTGGTAGTGAAACCAAACCAGATAGGGACACTCAGCGACGCGCTCGCGGCAGTAAAATTGGCGAAGAAGCATGACTACGTGCCTGTGGTGTCCCATCGGTCGGGGGAGACTCCCGACGAAACCATCGCTCACTTGGCTGTGGCGTGGGATTGTCCCATGATCAAAACGGGCGTGGCTGGTGGCGAGCGGGTGGCCAAACTTAATGAGTTAATTCGGATTGAAGAAGAATTGGGGAAGGAAGCGAAGATGGGGATGCCGCGATGAGCGCACCTGAGTTTGCAGAAGGCGTGGTCGGACTGGTGGATTTCGACACCTACCTCTCGAGCGGTGTCCACATAGGGACCCGGCAGAAGACGGGCGCGATGGCCCCTTTTATCTACCGCGTGCGGCCCGATGGGCTCTACGTGTTAGATGTCCGAAAGACCGACGAGCGCGTAAGTCTTGCCGGGAGGTTTCTGGCACGATTCGAACCGGCAAGTGTGATCGCGGTTTCGGCCCGACAGTACGGGCAGCGCCCGGCTCAGCGGTTTGGCGAGGTGACTGGGGCCAGATTCTTTGTGGGCAGGTTCATTCCGGGTACTTTTACAAATCCTTCCTACAAGGGATATATCGAGCCAGCTGCACTCATCATCACCGACCCGCTTGCGGATGAGCAGCCCATGCGCGAGGCAGCTGAGATGGGAATTCCCGTGGTGGGGTTCTGCGACACCGACAACGAAACGGCTGACATAGATCTCATCATTCCAACCAACAACAAGGGTCGCAAGGCGCTCGCGCTTGTTTATTGGTTGCTGGCGCGCCAAGTGCTTCGGGAGCGAGGCGACCTCTCGCTGGAAAAGCCGTTTGAAGTTTCGGTCGAGGAGTTCGAGACCCAGGCCGGCGGTGAATAAGTGAGGTATCCTTCGAGCTTTGAGATGATGGCCATCCTTCAGGAGCGATCGGCACTCATAGAACAAATCGAAAGATGTTATACTCACCGATTGGGGCCAAGCAGGATTCCACAGTTGAAGGTTGGTGGTGAGAGGAGCATCAAAGGAGCTGTGGTACCACACGCTGGGTATGAATATTCCGGACCAGTCGCGGCCCACGTTTTCAGCGCTTTAGCAGAAGACGGGTTTCCCGAAACATTCGTCATTATGGGTGGCAATCATGTCGGGCATGATAGTGTCGTAATCACTACCGAGACTTTTGTCACCCCGTTAGGAAAAGTACTAGTGAATGAAGAGCTTGCGAAAAAAATGCACATCGGGGAAAATCCAGATGTGCACGCAGACGAGCATGCGATTGGGATGCAGCTCCCCTTCTTACAACATCTGAATCCCAAGATTGAGTTTGTCCCGGTATATGTACCTTCTCGAAACATGAGTGAGGCCGAAGAGGCTGGTAAAAAGATCAGCAAAGCAATCAAGGGAGTCGATGTCGTAGTGTTGGCGTCCACTGACTTCACTCATGCAGGCCCCAGTTACGGGCGAACCCCCCCGAAAGGGCTACGGGTAGACGAATTCGCGAGGAAGCAAGACGAGCTAGCGATCAAAGCCATCCTGGAGCTTTCCCCAACCAAACTATTGGAGGCGGTCACGGAGCACGAGATATCGATGTGCGGGGTCGGAAGCGTGGTCAGCATGCTTTTTGCCCTAAAAGGCATGGCCAAATCGGCGAAGCTCCTCAAGTATGCTACTTCTTATGAGATTCGACCATCCCCGGATGCAGTTGGGTACGGCGCAATTGTTATAAAATAAAACGATTGTGGTGGAAATTTGCCGCGCCCGCTTCAAGAAAAATTGGCAAAGAAGGCTACAAAATGGCTCAGAACTGTTGCGACGTTGGCTACAGCCCAAATTGTTGCGGAACTTCTTGTCAAAGCTATAATGGTCGCTGCTCAGGGAGGGCATCCGAACTATTTGAAGTTTAGAGATGAATACCTTAAGCAACTAAGTTCGGAACACAACATACCATTTGAAAACCTAAAACAAGTTACAGAAAAAATAGAAGATGAATGCGCATCTTGGGTAAAGGTTGCACGAGGGAGACGGCCTTAGGGGTTTTGGGATGGAACCGTTAATCGTGAAGCTTGGTGGAAGCGTTATAACCGACAAACGCAGACGGTTCGCGGTCAAGCGGGCAACACTGAGGAGACTCGCTCGAGAGCTGGCGGCAGCCAAGGGGCCTCTCGTGCTCGTCCACGGGGGAGGTTCATTCGGGCACCCCGTGGCATCGCGGTACAAAATCGCAGAAGGTTATAGGAATCGACGACAGCTCATGGGTCTCTCCCTCACCCATCGTGCAATGGAAAAACTCAACACTCACATCATCGATGCCCTGCAAGGGGTTGGGGTGCCAGCCATGGCGATTCCGCCCTCCGCGTGCGCGGTGGTCGAGGGCGGTCGAATCAAGTCGATGGAACTCGCACACGTGCGGAAGCTGCTCGAACTCGGTTTGGTGCCGGTCCTATACGGGGATGCGGTGCCAGATTTGAGTAAGGGGATGAGTATCCTTTCGGGTGATCAACTCATAGTCCACCTCGCCCGGGAGCTCGGGGTATCGCGCGTCATCCTAGGAGTAGATGTCGACGGAGTTTACACCGTAGACCCTAAGAAAAAGAGGGGCGCCAAACTCTTGCGAAGGATAACCTTGGCCGATCGGGCGAAGCTCATGAAGTCGCTCGGTGCTGCTGGGGGAAAAGATGTAACAGGCGGAATGGCTAATAAGGTGCGGGAGCTGCTCGCGTTAGCCGAGCGCGGGATGGAGGCGGAGATAGTTAACGCGACAAAGCCCGGTACCCTGAGGCGGGCTATCCTCGGGGAAAGGGGTCTCGGCACGCGCGTGGTAGCGAGGTGAGTGTGTGAGCAAGAAAACTGTTGCCCGCAAGCTGGATCACATTCGAATTTGTTTGGAGCAGAATGTCGAGAGCCTCTTCAAATCCTCGGGTTTTAGGGACGTGGAGTTCGTGCATAACGCTCTTCCAGAACTCGACCTCGGGGACATCGACTTGCACACCTCCTTCCTCGGGGCAAAGCTAGAGGCGCCGATCATGATATGCTCGATGACAGGTGGACATCAGCAAGGGCGAAAGTTGAATTTGGCCTTGGCATCGGCAGCGCAGGAGCTTGGTTTGGCGTTCAGTGTGGGTAGCCAGCGTGCAGCGCTTGAGGATTCGAAGCTGGTTAAAACCTATGAGGTCCGAAGAGTCGCCCCAGACATATTTCTCGTGGGCAACCTAGGCATGCCCCAGCTTACCCAAGGTTACGGTATAAAGGAGGCCCGTCGAGCGGTCGATATGATCAATGCCGATGCGCTTTCAATCCACATGAATCCCTTGCAAGAGCTCGCCCAGCCCGGAGGGGAGCCCAAGTATCGAGGAGCCCTAAGAAATTTTACAAAGATTTGTCGGGAGCTCAATGTCCCCGTGATAGCAAAGGAAACAGGCAGTGGGGTGAGCGCGGAGACAGCCCGAAAGCTCGTGGGGGCAGGCGCGAAGGCGATCGATGTCAGCGGGGCCGGAGGAACTACTTGGGCTGGGGTGGAGATGTTTCGGTCGGCGGAACGCGCTCACCTAGGAGCTACCTTCTGGGATTGGGGAATTCCAACTGCTGTTTGCACCGCAGAGGTTGCTAGGTCAGTCAGGGTGTGGGTGCCGGTGATCTCGAGCGGCGGGGTGCGCACGGGGCTCGATGCCGCGAAGGCTCTCGCGCTCGGTGCCGATCTCGTCGGGGTGGCGCTTCCCCTCCTCCGAGCTGCGGCGAGTGGCAAACATGCGGTCGTTGGAGTTTTAAATGATTTCATCGCGGAGCTCCGCGCGGCGATGTTCCTCACGGGCTGCAAGCAAATTCGAGAGCTCAGGGAAGCGCCGTTGGTAATCACGGGTAGGACGCGTGAGTGGTTCCTAGCTCGCGGCATGAATCCAGATGCTTTGGGAGGCGAGAAAGGCGATGAAGGTTGAAATACTACCTATCGGCGGTCTAGGGGAAGTCGGCAAAAATATGACAGCCCTAGGATTCGACGGAAAATACATCATCGTGGACATGGGGTTAAGGCTCGACAGCATCATGGCGTTCGAGGACGCTGAGATAGGGGAAATGAGCCGCGAGGAGCTCATAAACATAAATGGAATCCCCGACGACAGCTCGCTCCGCAACCGGAAGGTTCGGGCAATCGTGCTAACCCACGGGCACCTCGACCACATAGGCGCAGTGGGAAAGCTCTCGCACACCTACAATGCCCCAATTTATGGCACCCCCTTCACCCTTGAGTTGGTCAAGCGCGTCATCCGTGAAGAGCGTGCATTCAAAGTCAAGAACGAGCTTCGTGCGGTGATGCCGGGAGAGAGCGTGGAGGTGGATGGCATCGAATTCGAGTTTATCTCCGCCGCCCACAGCATCCTCCAGACGGTCTTCGTTGCCGTCCGTGGCGTAAACGAAACCATACTCTGCGCAAGCGATTTCAAACTCGATGAGGAGCCTTTGATTGGATCTAAAACTGATCGTACGCGCCTGAAGCGGCTCGCTCGCGATGGCTTGCTCGCGGCTCTGGTCGGGGCGATAAGGGTGGACGAAGCTGGCCCCACCCCCTCGGAGGGACACGCACGGGGGATGCTCAGGAAGGTGATGGGAGAGGCGAGCTCATCGGGCGAGTCAGTGCTCGTGACGACCTTCTCGTCCCACATCACTAGGTTGAAATCAATCGTTGACCTCTCGTTCGAGCTCGGCCGCACCCCCGTGCTGGTCGGGCGTTCGCTCCGCAACTACTGCGCGGCCGCTCTCGACCTCGGTTTGGTGGACTTCCCGCCAGAGTTGCGCATCCACGGACGCCCGAACGCGGTGCACAACCTGCTTCGTGAGATCGAGAAATCAAAGGGCGATTACGTGTTAGTTTGCACGGGGCACCAGGGGGAGCCGACGTCGGTGCTCTCGCGCATCGCAAATGGACAGCTTCCATTCAAGGTCAGGCGTGGCGATGAGGTGATCTTTTCCGCGAGTGTCATCCCGAACCCGATAAACGAATCCAATCGCGAGCTTCTGGAAACCAAGCTCCGTGCCCAGGGGGCCAGCATCCACCGCGATGTCCATGTATCGGGCCATGCCGGGCGAATCGACACCAAGGAGTTCCTTGAGCTCGCAAAGCCCGAACATTTAATCCCCTGCCATAGCACCATAGACAAGCTTAGGCTTATGGTCGAGCTTGGTCGGGAGCTTGGATACCCGAGCGGGCACCTGCACCTACTCCGAAACGGGTCGTGCCTGAGGTTGGACTAAATGGATGTGCTGAAATACCTCGAAAAACGAGCCCGTATGATCGAGCGGGAGATGAATCGCTTGGTGCCCCGCGGATTCGAGCCAGAAATTTTAGCAAAGGCAACGAGGCACCTGCTTGAGGCGGGCGGAAAGCGGCTCCGCCCGTGCTTAGCGCTCACGGCCTGCGAGGCGGTGGGGGGGAAGGCGGAGGACGCGCTCGAGGCGGCGACAGCGCTCGAGCTTCTGCACAGCTTCACCCTCATCCACGACGACATTATGGATCGGGACGAGTTCAGGCGAAACGTGAAGACGGTGCACATACTCTGGGGAGAGCCCATTGCGATTATAGCTGGCGACGCCCTCTTCGCGAAGGTATTCGAGGCAGTGGCAGCGAACGCCAAGCGACTTGAGTTGGACGGGACGCGCGCGGTCGAACTTTTTGATACCTTAAGCAAGGCGAGCTTCGAGATTTGTCAAGGGCAGGCACTCGACATGTTGTTCGAGGGGCGCGCGGACGTAAGTGAGGCTGAGTACATGCGCATGGTCAGCGGGAAGACCGGAGCACTACTCGAGGCATCCTTAAAAGTAGGCGCCCTCTTGGGGAAGGGAGAGCCCGAGCAAGTTAGCGCGCTCGCTGAATATGGGCGATTGATAGGTATAGCATTTCAAATGCAGGACGATGTGCTCGGCGTGGCTGGCGCGCAGGAAAAGTTTGGCAAGCCAATTGGAAGTGACATTCGGAAGGGCAAGCGTACACTCATAGTGGTTAGGGCTCTCGCCACCGCACCCCAGAATGAAAAATCTACGCTCTTGCACGCCCTCGGCAAGCGCGATGCATCGAAGGCTGAACTAAAGGCCGCGATTGACGTACTCAAGCGCGCGGGCGCAATCGATTACGTGGCCGAACGAGCGCGGGAGCTCGTCGCTCAAGCCAAATCGAAGCTGAAGGCGCTGCCTGAGTCGAGGGCGAGGGAAGTTTTGTCGGAGCTGGCGGATTTCACGATCAAACGGGAGTTTTGATAGGGTCGTAGTTTCAAGTTCCAGTAATATTTCAAAACTTAAATTTTTGATTAACATTTGAGAAATCTCGGCGTCAACGCTTTCCGGCGAGCGATTTTTTCCTCTTCAGACCAATAATGGCTTACTACGTTGACTCTATAGCCATCCTTTAGCCTCGGAAGGTTCCTCCTTCAGACCAAGTGTGACGAGAATGGCCAATATTCCTCCTATCGTTACTAGAATAGCACCATAGCCAGTTGAGTCGATGGTTAAGTCAACGATTCTTAGGCCATGAGCGACTCCGATAAGGGCTAGTATCCCTCCGATTGCGAGCAGCCCTGTAGGAGTCACGCCGGGCCTGACCAACCCTACGATGGCACCTACTACAGCAAGGATGCCTCCGACCAGCGCAACGTAGGGGAGCTTCGCACCAATCCCGCCCTCAGCTGTCGCTTTGGTGAGATCCCATCCTGAAAGTGATTCGCCGTCTGTAACCCACGGGACAAATATACCAGCTACTACTAATATTCCGCCAATGAGACCGACAACTGCTATTTTCTTCCCCATCGATTTCACCTCCTTCACCCGTTTTGGACGATATTTACTCTAAACCAACATGTTAAAAAATGATTAGATATCGTCCCAAATTCCTCAAAAAGACACTTGTTTTTTTTGCCCCTAGGTTTACGTACCGACTTCAGCTTTATTTGCATCGCCAATAGAATGTCTGTCGAGTGATCGATTGGAGGACATCCGCAGGGAAGCGCTCCGGTGGGCCCTCACGAACGCCCTCAAGCACGAGGGACGAGCGAGCGCGAAGGCTGTGCTGGGGAAGCTGGTGGCGGAGCTGCCTGGGTGGCGTTCCAAGATCAATGAGCTCTCTGCGCTGGTCGAGCAGGTCGTGGCTGAGGTTAACGAGCTCCCCCGAGAGGAGCAGCTCTTCCGCCTTCGCAAGGTTGGCCCAGTGGAGCGACCGAAGCCCGAGGAGCGGCGTGGTTTGCCCGAGCTTCCCGATGTCGAAAAATATCCGATGGTCATCACCCGCTTCGCCCCGAACCCCAATGGCCCCCTCCACATAGGCCACGTTCGGGCGGCCCTGCTCAGCCACGAGTACGCTCGTCGATATAAGGGCAAGTTCATCCTGCGCTTCGAGGACACGAACCCCGAGAACGCACTGCTCGAGATGTACGAGTTCATTCGCCGGGACCTCCGATGGCTGGGCATGAGCTGGGACGAGGAGCACGCGCAGTCCGACCGCCTCGAGCTCTACTACAATTGGGCGGAGCAGCTCCTGCGCGAGGGTAAGGCGTACATCTGCATTTGCCCAATCGAGGCTTTTCGGGGGCTGCGCGACCGGGGGAAGTCCTGCCCATGTCGCGAGCTTTCGAGCAGGGAGCAACTTCAGCGATGGCGGCGGATGCTGGCCGGTGAAATCGCCAAGGGGGAGGCAGTCGTGCGCATCAAAACAGACCTAAATCACCCAAACCCAGCGGTGCGAGATTGGCCTGCCCTTCGAGTGTCAACCAAGCCCCATCCGCGCATGGGAGAACGCTACTCGGTTTGGCCCCTCTACAACTTCTCGGTCGCCATCGATGATCACGAGATGGGGATTACTCATGTCATTCGCGGGAAGGAGCACGAGGTCAACGAGCAGTGCCAGCGCACGCTCTTCGGGCACCTCGGATGGCAATACCCCACGGCGGTTCAATACGGGCGCCTGAATATGGCGGGGGTTGCGCTGAGCAAGACCCAGACCATGCGAGGCATCCGGAGCGGGGAACTCACGGGCTACGATGACGTGAGGCTGGGCACGATTGCAGCGCTAAGGCGCAGGGGCTTCGTGCCCGAGGCGATCAAGCAGCTCATCTTGGATATCGGCCCCACGCTCGTCGACTCATCGCTGAGCTGGGAAACTCTCTATGCGTACAACCGTAAGCTCGCCGATGAGCGAGCGAACCGCTATTTCTTCGTCGCGAATCCCGTAAAGATGCTCGTTCGCAAGGCACCCGACCTAAAACAGGCCCAGCTTCGCTTACATCCGAGTCACCCCGAACATGGGGAAAGAATTTTGCCGCTCGCGCGTGAGGGCAAAGCGCTTGTGTTTCATCTCGCCGGTGGGGACGCCCGGGCCCTGAGGGAGGGACAGACCTTCCGCCTGAAGGATTTGATGAATGTGACTATCAGCTCGAAGGGAAGGGTGCTCGAGGCCGAGTTTAAGGGACTTGAACTCGCGGATGTGCCAAAAATCCAGTGGGTTTCGGCAGGGGCGGTGGAGGTTGAAGTGATAAAGCCAGATAACTCCCGCGAACTTGGGCTTGCTGAGCCGGCGGTGGCGGGGCTAAAAGTTGACACCATCCTGCAGCTCGAGCGGTATGGATTCGTCCGGGTAGATGCGGTAAGGCCAAAGCTCATCGTGGTTTACGGGCATAGATAGCTTAAAATAATGCACTTTTTTAAAGGGATACGAGCCACGACCTATGAATGATGGAGGATGAGACCTGAAGGAGGTGTTTATGTGGCTAAGCCAATTTACGTACGGTTCGAGGTGCCGAAGGAGCTTGCGGATAAGGCCTATGAGGCAGTCGAGGGCGCGCGCGACAGCGGGAAGCTTCGCAAGGGAACGAATGAATCTACCAAGGCAATCGAGCGAAAGCAGGCCGCACTAGTGGTTATAGCTGAGGATGTCGAGCCGGCCGAGATCGTCGCCCACCTTCCCCCGCTTTGCGATGAGAAGGGCATCCCATACATTTATGTTCCAAGCAAGCGCGAGCTCGGGGCTGCAGCGGGCATAAATGTCGGGGCGGCGGCAATCACGATAGCCGAGGCAGGACGGGCGGCGGCAACTGTAAAGGAGATCATCGAGCGAGTCCGCGAGCTGAAGAAGTGAGCTCAATGCCGGTCAAAGGAGAGCTCGGTTTTCCAGCCGAGGTAATCGAGATACGGACGCGCACGGGCATAACCGGAGAGATCCTGCAGGTCAAGTGTCGGATTCTCGAGGGACGGGACAAGGGACGCATCATAACCCGTAACGTCAAGGGGCCTGTGCGCGTGGGCGATATCCTGATGCTTCGCGAGACGGAGCGAGAGGCGAAGGAAATTAGGGTGCCATAAGATGCCGGTCGCGCGGAAGTGCTCTTTCTGCGGCGGGCGGGTCGAGCCGGGCACGGGCTTGATGTTCGTCCGGCGAGATGGGTCGGTCTTGATCTTGTGCTCGAGCAAGTGCGAGCGAAACCTAGAGCTGGGGCGGAAGCCGCACCGCGTGAAGTGGACCGAGCGCTCCCGTAAGGTGAGGGGAAAGGCTTGAGGGAGCGAACCTTCGTCATGGTGAAGCCGGATGGGGTGGCGAAGGGCCTAACAGATGAAATCGTGGCGCGGATCAAGCGGGCTGGCTTAAAAATAGTTTCGAAGCGTCGGATGAGGCTGAATCGAGCATTTGCGGAGAAGCTTTACTCGGTGCATCAGGGAAAGGATTTCTTTGGCCACTTGGTCGAGCACGTGCTATCAGGCGAGGTGGTCGTGATGCTGGTCGAGGGAGAAAAAGCGATAACGCGGATGCGTGAGCTCACGGGTGCCACAGACCCCGCCAAGGCCGCGAAGGGAACGATTCGGGGTGACTTCGGGTCGAGCATCACGGAGAATATCATCCACGCTGCAGATTCCGCGGAAAGTGCTGAACGGGAGATGCGAATTTTCTTTAAACCCTAGATTCTCTCTTACGAGCATTAGAACAAGGTTAAAAGTTAATTTTTTTAGTTTTAATTGGGCAAGGGTCATTAACAAATATTTTTAACTTTACAGGGGAAGGACGGTTTTTCTGTAAATTTCGTTTAATACTTCGGCACACGCGACGTATATCGCGCTAGACCCGCAAAAGATACCCTCAAGACCCGCGATGGTTTTTATAACGTCAATCCCAGTAAGATCAGCTGTGGCCAAGAGGAAGAAAAGGACAGCCAAACTGAGGAACACCACTTGGAGCCCTTTTTTTAGCTTCAGGCTGCCGATGAACATATACGTGGTAAATATCCCCCACATAACAAAGTAAGCCCCCATGGATGTTGAGTCCACAGCACCGGCCCACCCCAGCACTGGAAACACCAGCAGCGCCACCAGGGACAACCAAAACAAACCATACGAGCAAAAAGCTAAGGTTCCAAACGTATTTCCGTTTTTGAATTCAAGTATGCCAGCTATTATCTGCGCCATCCCACCGTAAAAGATCCCAATTGCAAATATCATCCCCCACCCGCTTGATGGGATTATCTCGGCGTTGAGCAAATTGAGCAATACCGTGGTCATCCCAAATCCCATCAGCCCTAACGGGGCGGGGTTTGAACGGGCCAACTGTTCACCAGGATTACTTCGCGATCGCGGCAAAACTTCACCCTCTTCTTCCAATGTTTTTCATTTTGAGGTTCTTAATTTAGTTTGCTTTTTCCACAGATTCTATTTTTAGGATGGAAAATGGGCACTTTACACTTCTGAATATATTTTTTCTTTAATTTCTCCCTTTACTTTAAATGAAGATCTTTTGGCTTTCTTTAGAAAATCTTCGGTGGATTTAATAGCTTCTATACAATCCTTTCTGGAAGGACTGTGCCCTTGATGTTTTACTGTATTGCCAATTTCTAGCACATGTTTCTTAATTTCTTCCAAATATTCAACAGGACCAACTTTGTGGGCTATACAAATATCGATGATTTTGTCAGTGTTGATTTTTGTAATTGTCGTGGGTAAATCTAGCTTATCCTTCAGCACTAATTCAATACATGTGCTCAGATTATTTATTACCGAAGTCGAGTCATCCTTCGAAAAAGAAACACTCGCTTCTCTTAATTTGCCCTCCGCTTCTTGAAAAATGTTCCCTTTACCGATCTCCTTTTCGCTACGTGTTTTTAGTTCTAATAATTCTAGGATGTAGTCACAGAATTCTGCTGCATCAGATACGTTGATGGAATATCTTTCTGCCCACTCCGAGTTAAAAAAGACTTTGTGTTCTGGCAATTCTTTTGTAGCTATGGAGATAAGGTCTATGAATTTTGAAAATAGGGTCGAGTGAGATTTTAATTGAACGTAACTGAGGTGGGATTTCAACTCCTTCCTCAAAGATTCCGTAATATATCCAAGTTCACTTTTATTCATGGAAGTAACTTTGCATCATAGGTTTAAGAAGGTAGCCAAAGTTTCCTCATTGTTTTTTGCAAAGCAGATTGAATAGCTTCACAATTGGGATTAATAAAACCCGCATAACACGCCTGAGTGTTTCAGATTTTTTAATCGCGCGGGCTACTGGGGGAGATAACTTGTAGTATGCGTAAACGAACATTTCCCCCCCGCGTTTTCGCAACAGAAAATTGTCCCTGAATCGCCTGAGTATGTTTACCTCATTTGCCATAGGGGTCCCAAAAGTCGCCGTGGCGATGAAACATCCTCCCCTTCGCGCGAGCGATTCCTTCCACTCCACCTCACAGGTAGGGCAACGATAGTGAATGTGGGGAACGGATCTGGTTACTTTTCTGAAATAGCCCTTCTCTTCCACGTCCACGTCAACTTTTCCCACGATTTCCATCGGTTTGTAGCATTGGGGGCATAGAATAACCGGGACTGCGATTGGAATCCTTGGAATCTCTTTCGGAGTTTCTTCGGGTTTCTTTTTCCATGTGGGCTTCTCTTCTGCCGCTGGAACTTCAGATCTCTTTTCGTCCATAATGAGCACATTTAGTAAGCCTCGGCTTTCTTTAAATACCTTCTGAGTTCATTTGACCAACTTTTCCATCCTGTAGCCATTTAGCCTCGAGAATCATCCTTTTCAAGATGGGCGCATCGATAAAGCGCCCCAGTATAAATCAAAAGCGAGCGCATGTTAAAAACGAGGCGATGAAGATGGTCGGGAGAAAAGTCCGCCAACCTATAATTTCGGTGCTTGGCCACGTCGACCACGGCAAGACGCTCCTATTGGACAGCATCAGGGGCACGGCAGTTGCGGCCAGGGAAGCAGGTGGAATAAGTCAACACATAGGGGCGACCGAAGTTCCTGCGGAAACCATCAAACAGATTTGCGGCCCCTTACTTGATAAATTTAAAATAGAGGTGATTCTCCCCGGGCTGCTCTTCATCGACACCCCCGGGCACGAGGCCTTCACTAACCTGCGTCGCCGCGGGGGTTCGCTTGCAGACCTCGCCGCCTTGGTCGTCGATATTAACGAGGGGTTCATGCCCCAGACGCTCGAGTCGTTGACGATTTTGAAATTTTACAAGACCCCCTTCATGCTCGTCGCTAACAAGATAGACCTCCTACCCGGGTGGCAGCCATCGCCCAAGGCATGTTTTCTCGACTCATTCGCCCGCCAGCGCTCCGAGGTAAAGCGCGCGCTCGACGACAAGATCTACGAGCTGGTCGGCAAACTCCACGAGCTGGGATTCGAGTCCGAGCGCTTCGACCGGGTGAGCGATTTCCGCAGGCAGGTGAGCATCGTGCCCACGAGCGCCAAGACGGGTGAAGGGGTGCCCGAGGTGCTCATGGTGCTCGCTGGATTGGCGCAGCGATTTCTCGAGAAGGAGTTGGTGGTCGAGGTGAAGGGCCCGGCGCGGGGGACGGTGCTTGAGGTAAAAGAGGAGGTTGGATTGGGGAAGGCTATAGATACTATTGTGTACGATGGCACGCTAGCAAAGGGGGACACCTTTGCCGTTGGAGGGCTTGATAAAGTGATTACCTCGAAGGTCCGAGCCTTGCTCCAGCCGAAACCGCTCGACGAGATTCGCGATCCCGAGGACAGGTTCAAGCCCGTCAAGCGCGTGTCCGCTGCGGCCGGGGTCAAAGTCGCTGCACCCGACCTCGAGGGAGTCATCGCAGGTGCCCCGCTGTGGGCAATCAAGGATGCTTCGGAGGCGGAGAAACTTTGGCAGGAGCTGCAGCGAGAGATGGAGCGCATCCGGATAAGCACGGATATCAATGGGGTCGTGCTTAAGGCGGACGCGTTGGGCTCGCTTGAGGCGCTCGAGGGGCAACTTCAGGTCAAGGGGGTGCCAATCCGCTTCGCAGACGTCGGCGATGTCTCGAGGCGCGATGTGGTCGAGGCGGCAAGTGTTGTGAAGAGCGATCCCTTGCTCGGGGTAGTGCTCGCCTTTAACGTGAAAGTCCTGCCGGATGCCCAACAGGAGGCGGAGCGCGAGAGGGTGTCCGTGCTACACGATGAGGTCATCTACAGGCTCTTGGAGAGTTACGAGGTCTGGGCTAAACAGCGCCGTGAGGAGATCCGGGCGAAGCGGCTCGAGAGCTACTTCAGGCCTGGGAAGTTCGCGCTTAAGCCTGGATATGTGTTTAGGCGGAGTCATCCGGCAATCGTGGGGGTCGACGTGTTAGGAGGGGTGCTGAAGCCCAAGTACCCGCTCATGCGCAAGGACGGGCGATCGGTGGGCACGATTCGTGAGTTGCAAAAGGAGAAAAAATCTGTGCAGGAGGCGAAGCTGGGGGACGAGCTCGCGGTTTCGATCGAGGGTGGAGTGGTCGGGCGCAACGTGCACGAGGGAGATGTTTTATATGTCGATGTGCCTAGGGACCATGTGCTCGCCATGAAGCGGGAGCTTCGTGACATGCTTTCTGGCGACGAGCTTGCAGTGTTAGATGAGATAATCGCAATCAAGCAACGTGAGGATCCGACATATGGGGTGATGTGATGGTGTTCAAAGTGGTTGTTGCTGACCCCGAAACGGGCAAGGGCTATCCCCTTGAGGCTCGCGAGCCGGATGCGCGCAGGTTGGTCGGGCTTCGAATAGGGGACAAGTTCGACGGAGCCGTCGTGGGACTCCCAGGGTACGAGCTCCAGCTCACGGGCGGTACCGACAAGGATGGTTTCCCCATGCGTTCGGACGTCTATGGCCCCGGCCGAACGAGCGTCCTGCTGGCTGGCGGCTCGGGTTTTTCACCTCGGAGGCGAGGTGAGCGGCGCCGGAAGCGGGTCCGGGGTTCTAGGATCTCCGACGCAATTGTGCAGGTTAACGCGAAAATCGTGAAGCGCGGGGAGAAGCCCATCGAGGCGCTCTTGGCCCCAAAGGAACCCGAGACGAAGGCAGCTTAACCACCAATTGAGAAATCTATCATACGTTCACTTTTTCTAACAATACCCACAGGAGCGCTTCACATGTGTAATCCGCTCAAAGCCTGTGCTTTTTATATTGCTTGAATGGAAATTTGTGCAAGGTGTGTTAAAGTGACCCAAGCGGTAGTTAACGTAGGCATGATCGGTCACGTCGACCACGGAAAGACGACGCTCGTTGAGGCTATCTCGGGCGTCTGGACCGATGTGCACAGCGAGGAGATTCGCCGAGGGATATCGATCCGTCTCGGCTACGCAGATACCTCGTTCGCGCGCTGCCCAGAGTGCGGACGTTACAGCGCAAAGGAGGAGTGCCCATACTGCGGGGCCGCGACGGAGTTCTTGCGGCGTGTTTCATTCGTCGACGCCCCTGGACACGAAATGCTCATGGCCACGATGATCTCTGGAGCCGCGATTATGGATGGAGCCGTGCTCGTGATAGCGGCGAACGAGCCCTGTCCTCAACCTCAAACGAAGGAGCACCTGATAGCCCTAGGCATCATCGGAGTGCGCAACATCATCGTAGCGCAAAATAAAATTGAGCTCGTTTCGCGCGAGAAGGTGATGCAGAACTACGAGCAGATTAAGGAGTTCCTTTCGGACACCTCCGCCGCGGGTGCCCCGGTGATTCCAATTTCCGCGATTCACCGCGCGAACATCGACATGCTAATTCAAGCGATTGAGGAGCAAATCCCGACGCCGAAGCGGGACCTCTCTAGGCCAGCTAGGATGTATGTCGCCCGCTCGTTCGATGTAAATCGCCCCGGCGCTAAGCCCGAAAAATTAGTAGGTGGGGTCTTGGGCGGCTCCCTCCTTTGGGGAAAGTTTCGTGAAGGCGAGAAAATAGAAATCCGTCCCGGCTTACGGACGAGCCGGGAGGGACGAACCACGTGGCAGCACTTGGACTCAAAGATAGTGAGTCTGCACGCGGGGAGGAGCCCGGTCGAGGAGGCGGTGCCAGGTGGTCTCATCGGCGTGGGCACCGGGCTCGACCCTTCGCTGACTAAAGGCGATTCGCTTGTGGGTTCGGTAGTGGGGGCACCCGGGAGCCTGCCAGAGGTGCTAGAGACGCTTGAGCTTGAGGTTCACTTGATGAAGCGTGTCGTTGGGCTTCCCAAGGAGCTTGAGGTGAAGCCATTGATCACGGGGGAACCGCTGATGTTGAACGTGGGAACGGCGATGACTGTGGGCGCGATCACGAGCGCCCGAGGGGACCGAGCCACGATCAAACTCAAGCTGCCAGTCTGCACTGAACTGGGGTCTCGGGCAGCGCTGAGTCGACGCGTCACCGGAAGGTGGCGTCTAATCGGCTACGGTATTATAAGTTGATGAGGAATTTGGTTGCAGGTCATCGCGGACACGAGCTTCTTGATGATTCCAGGTTTATATGGCGTGGATGTTGTGAGGGAACTTGATAGGTTACTCGAACAGCACTATGAACTCTCTGTTCCAAGTCCAGTCCTCCGAGAACTTGGGCGAATCTCCGAGCAGGGCGAGCCCAAGGAGAGGGTAGCAGCCAAAATAGGATTGATCCTAGCCAAGCGTGGAAAGATCATTAAGGTAAGTGGTCCAGCGGATGAGGTGATCCTGAACTTGGCACTCAAGGGGCGTTGCGGAGTTGGGACGACGGACGCTGATTTACGAAAGGAGCTCCGACGCCGTGGGGTTCCAGTAATATATTTACGGCAGAAATCGCACCTTGCAGTAGACGGTCAATTTGGGTGAGCGATTGAGTTTCGGTTTCCTCCTGCCGGTAACGGGGTTAGCGGCCCTGGTGGTTGCTGCAGTTTCGGCACGTTTGGTCCTGAGGGAAAACCAGGGTCCACCGCGCGTGAGGGAGATATCCGGCGCCATTTATGAGGGTGCCACGACCTACCTCAAGCGACAGTACACCACCATATGGGCGTTTGTTTTCGCAGTAACGCTTTTGCTACTCTTCATCCCGGCCTGGAGTTGGCGGGCGTCCGCTTCGTTTTTAGTCGGCGCGTTCTCCTCAACCATAGCTGGTTTCATTGGCATGCACGTGGCGTTGAGGGCGAATTCCCGCACAGCTAACGCGGCCCAAGGCGGGGTCAGCGGCGCGTTGAGAATAGCTTTTCGCGGAGGGCTTGTCATGGGGATGACGGTGGTAGGTGTGGGTCTGCTTGGCGTGCTGCTCTTCTACTACTGGTTCGAAGACCCAACGTTCGTCATGCCGTTCGGATTCGGTGCCAGCTTCGTGGCGCTCTTCGCAAGGGTCGGAGGCGGCATCTACACGAAGACGGCGGATGTCGGCGCCGATCTTGTCGGGAAGGTTGAGGCCGGTATCCCCGAGGATGACCCGAGGAACCCGGCCGTCATAGCTGATAACGTGGGCGACAACGTCGGCGATGTGGCAGGGATGGGGGCGGACCTATTCGAGTCATATGTCGCGAGCATCATAGCAGCGATGATAGTTGGGGCCCTTCCCGCGGTTCAATCAGGTATCGGCTCCGGAACAATTGTGTTGCCCCTGTGGATAGCTGCGGCGGGGATAATCGCCTCAATTTTGAGCATTTTTTTCGTCAGGGTCAAGAAGGGTAAGGACCCGAGCTACGCCCTCAACATCGCGAGCATCGCGGCGATCGGCATCACGACCTTGGGTTCACTGTTTCTTGCGGTTTACATGTTCGGGTGGGGGAGCGGGTTTAAATTGTTTGTCGCTGTTCTCTCGGGGTTGATAGCGGGGTTGGTGATCGGGCTGACCTCAGATTACTTCACGAATCGAATCCACCGTCCAGCCCGGTTCATAGCGCACTCCGCTCAATCGGGTGCAGCCATAAACATGCTAACAGGCTTCTCCATCGGTCTGCTCAGCGTTGTGCTCCCCATCGTCGTGATAGCGGTGGCTGTGGTGATAGCATATGTAATCGTTGGTGGTGGCTTAGCCGGCCTCTACGGGATATGTCTCGCAGGCGTGGGCATGCTATCAGTCACGGGGATGGTGGTCGCGTCGGACGCATACGGGCCAATCGCGGATAATGCGGGCGGCATCGTTGAGCAGTCCGGAATGCCGGGGAGAGTTAGAAAGGTCACCGACACCCTGGACTCGGTTGGGAACACCACAAAGGCGATATGCAAGGGCTTCGCGATAGGCTCCGCGGCCTTGACGGCGATAGCGCTCTTCGCAACCTACACGTCCCAGCCCTTTGCAAATATCTCAACGCTCGACCTGCTCAACCCGAATGTCGTCGCGGGCTTTTTCATCGGAGGAGCCACTGTAGCGCTCTTCTGCTCTTTGACGATCCTAGCGGTGGGCAGGAACTCGTTCAGGATGGTTGAGGAAGTGCGGAGACAGTTCAGGAAGATACCTGGCCTGATGAAGGGAAAGGCGAGGCCCGATTACGCGCGATGCGTCGACATAGCCACACGGGGTGCGCTGAGAGAACTCGTGATCCCAAGTGTTTCGGCTTTGGTGATCCCGCTCGCCGTTGGGCTCATATTGGGCAAGGCCGCGCTAGGCGGTTTCCTGGCTGGGAGCATAGGTGTCGGTCTAGTTTTTGCCCTGTTGATGGCGAACGCAGGAGGGGCGTGGGACAATGCGAAGAAGTACGTCGAGCTGGGGCACTTCGGCGGGAAGGGATCCAAAACGCACGCGGCGACCGTGATAGGTGACACAGTTGGGGACCCGTTCAAAGACACGGCCGGTCCTTCTATCAACATCCTGATAAAGCTTATGTCTTGGGTGGCGCTAGTTTCGGCGCCGGTGCTGTTGGCATGAGGGAGACGGTCGCGAGTGTATGAGAAAAAGTTTGGGGTGAAGTGAATGTACAAGATAATAACCGTGCGCGATACCGTGCGGGTGCCTCCAAGCCGATTCGGTGAACCCCTCGAGGAGGCGATCGTCGACATCTTGAACAAGGATTACGAGGGGCTGACCGACAAGGATGTGGGCACGATTTTGGCGATTACCGACCTCAAGGAGATCGGCACAGGTCGAATAATCATGGGTGACGGGGCAAGCTATCATGACGTCACTTTTGAGGCGCTAGTCTACAAGCCCGAGGCCAACGAGGTGGTGCTTGGTGAGGTGGTCGAGATCGTCGAGTTTGGTGGGTTCGTGCGCCTGGGCCCAATTGATGGTTTAGTTCATGTTTCTCAGGTGATGGACGATTTCGTGGGGTATGATAAGAAGAAAGGGGCGCTCTACGGAAAAGAGTCGAAGCGAGCGCTGAAGGAGGGGGACAAAGTTCGCGCGCGCGTGGTTTCGGTGAGCGTGCGTCGGGGCGCACGAGGCGGGAAGATAGGCCTAACGATGCGTCAGCTTGGGCTTGGAAAACTAGAATGGATCAAGGAAGCCCGCAAGGAGGCCAAGGCTTGACCGAAAAAGCCTGCCGCAATTGTAACTTCATTACCGAAAAGAGCACCTGTCCGGCGTGCGGTGGGGCATCTCTTTCTGATGATTGGTCGGGATATGTTGTCGTGCTTGAGCCGTATTTGTTCAGCTTGCCACTAGAACTAAAACAGGAACTAGAACAAAAACAAGTTTCCGAAAAATTAAGAGAGATATTTAATCAACACGGGTACACCCTTTCTGAGCAAGCGGAGGTTCAACCAATGAAAAGTAAAGAATGGAAGATCCTCGATGGAAAAAGAGAATACGCAATACAGGAAGGTAACGAGCAGTTAAACATTTATAAACAATATCTTGACCCCAATGATTCTGAATTCGCCAAGCGGCTTAACATTACCCAGCCCGGGAAGTACGCGCTGAGGGTTCGTTGACACTCCCAGTACTAATAAAGTGCAGGGATTCTTGGAAGGTCATACCCGAACCTCCAAAGGGTGTGCCATCACCCCGTTTACGTGCCCTCCTGAGACGGCACCTATGTTTAATGCCCCAACCACATCTCGGTGCGCCTCTATACCACATTCGCACTTGACGAGTCTACCCTGCTTCACCACTTCGACGCTCCCGCACCAGGGACATTTGCTTGACGTTCCTCGCTCGCTCACGGCCAGCACGGATATGCTATATTCCTCCGCAACCTCGCAGATGCGACGCAGGAGATAGCGGTGCCCCCAGAAGTTGTGCACCATTGTGTTCGATTTTCGCCCCCCATTGACGTTCGTCCGGATGTCCTTAAGGTCTCCTACCACAATTTCGGAGACACCTCCCAGCCACAGCTTTTTGATTGCCCTCCGCACAGTCGTGTTCACGTATTGTCTAAACCTTAGTGTGCGCCGCCTGAACAGCGTTCGAATTCGCTTCGTCGTGCGCCTGCCGTCCGTCTCCGCTGCCACTGACTTCAGCCCGTCTATCCGGTGCGAGAGATACCACCAGTCCGCAAGCGCCCCGCGACCGCTATGCGCGAGCGCCTGCTTCTCCCCATCCACGACTACCGTCAGTAGCTCAAGCACACCCAGATCCACATAGGCCCTCTTGTTCGAGAGCGGTTGATGTGGAGGCTCGACCTCCACTGCTTGTCGGGCGTACCACTTCCACCTGATGGAGTCATAGATGAGCGTGAGCAAACCCTGCTTAAGCCAGCCATTCCACTTGGGCTGGCCTTTCCATCTCACCCTCAACTTTTTCGGGAGCTTCAGGACGCCAGCTTCGAGCCTGTAGCAGTCGCAGCGCACGAGGATCAACAATTTCCGCTTCTTGTTTTCCCTATCCTTCCAGTAGCGCGGCGGTTTAACTTTTCGGATGTGCGGCGGGAGCTTGCCTTCGCTCTTCAGTTTGAGCAACGCGAAGAACGACTTCCAAGCCTCCGAGTTCTTCCGCTGGATCTGCTGGGCAGTTGCCGCGCCGATGATGCCTTTGTATTTGTCGTAGAGGTCTTTGCTCTCCCAGTTGAGCTTGCTCTTGAAGAACGACTGCCGCCTGCGGTAGTTCAGTTCGTTCCACAGCCGGGCGCAGGCATCGGCGATTTCCAACAACTGCTGGTGCTGCTCCTCTGTCGGGGCGAGAGCGAAAGTGTTGGTGCGCTTCATTTTTACCTCCGACTGCGCCTTTGTACACACTTCTTAAGCCGCCTTTTGGGGAGAGGTCACCGAAAGTATTCACTCCCCTCACCGTTCTCACTTTTCAAAAACGTGCCCTTTCCGCATTTTACGGCATTTCTCGGGCACTTTTAGTCTTCGGGGCCGAGAAAGTGCCACCGAAACTATTCGGCGGTATGGCTTGTCCTGAGGATGATTTAAAATGCCGAACGACAATGAAAAGTGGGCTGAGGACGAGAAAAACGGTGGGGGCACCCGATGAAACTGAGACATCTGCGAGAACTTATCGATAAATAAACGCCGGAAAAAGCGGGGGAAATGGAAATGTTAAAGTTACCCGACGAACTACGGCCGCTTTTAAAGCACCCTTTGGGCCAGCTTTTCCCGAATATCGCCGCGGCGATTAAGCGCTTGCGGCAGCTTCACCCTCCCAGGCTAATCGCGGTCGGCGATGTCGTGACTGCTGATTTGCTTGAGGCCGGGCTCAAGCCCGATGTGGCAGTCGTCGATATGAAGGTCATGCGTTTGCCCGTCGATGAAAAAACCAAGAGAGCAGTGGAAACTTTTGAGGCAAAGGTCGTTCGCATAAAAAATAAAGCTGGAACCATCACCTCAGAGCTACGTGAGGCTTTAGAGGATGCGAAACCCCCCCTGAAGATTGTCGTCGAGGGGGAGGAGGATCTAGCCACTCTGCCCGCCGTGCTTTCGGCACCCCTCGGCTCCGTAGTCGTCTACGGGCAGCCGGGCGAGGGCTTGGTCCTCGTCGAAGTCACCGAGCCCAAGCGTCGTGAATTCAAAATGCTACTGAAGCAATTCAAAACTAGCAGGGCTAAGTTTTAATTGAACTTCACTCGAGATGAAAAGGGGTCACGATGAAAGTCGAGATAATCGAGAAGACGGAAAACCCGCTCTTCAAGCGTACTGAAGTAAAATTCAAAGCTGATCACAGAGGGGAGCCAACCCCAAAGCGTTTGGACGCGCGCGCCCAGCTCGCGGCCCAGCTTGGTGTAGCGGAGGAACTCATCGTAATCGAAAAGCTAGCTAGCACCCACGGTCGCCAGGCGGCATCGGGAATTGCCCGAGTCTACAGCTCCCGCGAGCAACTTGAGGGGCTGGAGCCCAAATTTTTGCTCAAGCGGGGTATGCCGAAGGAGGCCAAGGCAGAGGCAAAACCCGAGGAGAAACCGAAGGTCGAAAAGCCCCCTGAGAAAAAGGTAGGGGAACCGAAGGAAGCAAAACCCAAGGGACCGAAGGAGGAGGCTAAGACCGAGAAACCCGGAGCGGAGAAGGCTAGGAAGCCGGCCGAAGGGGCAAAACCCGGGGAAAAGGTCAAGGAGGTCGCTGAGAGTGGGAAAGAAGGTTAAAGCCGCGAAGGCCAAGCTATACAAGCTCGAGGGTGAGAAACTAGAGCGTCTGCGTCCGACTTGCCCGCGCTGCGGCCCAGGGGTTTTCATGGCTGACCACGGGAACCGTTGGGCTTGTGGGAAGTGTGGGTACGCCGATTTCAAGAAGTGAGTTCGATCGTTGCGCCGATAGCCTCGGTCGCAAGTTTTTCTAGCTCGCGCAAGTTTTTGTCGATATCCTTCTCAGCTCGCTGGGATTCACGATGAAGCTCCTCGATGGTCGCTCGCACTTGTTTTAGGTCCGACTTGTGTTTTTCGATCGAACCTTCGAGCTCCGCCTTCTGTTTAAGAAGTAATGTTTGTTCGCGAGCGCGTGTTTGGGTTTCCTTGCGGGTATGAAGGTGTGTGAGCTGCTCTTTGAGCTTCAGTAGCTTTTTTTCCTCCAAAAGTTCCCGGCCTAGTTCCATCCGTTTTTTCCGTTCGCGATCGCCCATACTTATTTTTCCCTCCTCAAGAAGTTCGATCATTTTTTGTAGCAGTGTATCAGTAGAAGCTATTTTTTCTTCCGATGATAGCACTTCGAGAGGATTCTCGATGCAGAGTTCAAGGACTTCCATCATTTCTCGGTCCATTTGGCACTTGCCCGCCCTCACGAGTTTTTCCATCTTCCTGAAGGGTCTGCTGAGTCCCGAGATCGCGCTCGATGCTGTATCCTTCACTTGAGCTATCTCGCGCTCGATTCGCTCGAGCTCGCGTCCAGACGCGTCCAAGTTCTTGAATTCCTCGCTGTCGATGAGCCGCGCCAGTTGGTCGCCCTCGTTCTCGATTAGTTTTTCGAGCATCGCGCCACGATTTTCCAGGGATTTCACATCAGTTCGCATGCTCTCGATTCGGTGAAGGAGCTCCCTTTGCGATGATATTTTCGAGGATATCGAATCAAGCGAGTTCATTTCTCCGCGGGCTCTTTCGATGAGGGCGTGAACTTCCCTGACCAATCCATGCAACCGCTTCAGGCGCAGTTCGATTACGTTTAATTGGGACCCGAACAACGCTCGGACATGGCGGCCGTGGGTGATGATTGCGTCTGTCGTGAGGTTTACCATTTTCGTCAGCTTGCCATCGAGTATGGCAAGGTCGTTGGTCGAGAACTCCCCGACCCGCTGGATAGGAGTGGTCGCACGGGTTAGCTTTTCGGCGAGAAGCCTCTTGGCCTCGAGTGCCGCCTTGTGCAATCCCGGGTAAGCCTCCTCGGTCGGTTCGGCCTCGGAAAGGGTTTTCAATTCCTTTAAAAGTGCTTCCCGCTCCTCGGATAGCCTGTCGAGCGAAGTATTTAATGTGGATTGGGCCCCCGCGAGCTTTCCCTGCTTGAGTTTTTCTACCCGTTCCCCAAGAGAATCTATGGTCAATTTTTCAACTTGAGGTTCAGGTGCCTTTGGTTTTTTGCCGAAAATCTTGCGGAGGAACATCGGCTCGCCAACCATACATAATTGAGGCGTTGTTTAAATGTTCGGCGCAGCCAACAAAGGCGGTGATTAAATCACATGCACTGAAGACGCCTTGAAAGAAGCATAAATTTCGGAGCCGATTCTCAACTTCATGTCTAGAAAAGATCTTTTGGTGATAATTACCACCAGCTCGCGTCCAACATCCACTTTTAACTTCACAGTTGTTCCTCGATCTGAGATATCAGTTATTTTACCTTGCAGCATGTTTCTCCCGCTTGACTTGATCGGTCTTTTTGATAGAAGGATGTCTTCGGGCCGGATGCAGACTTTAACTTTACCTTCTTTTTGCGTCACCGCTTCAATCAATACATTTCCGATATCTATCGTAGCGAGACCTTTCTTTAGCTCCGATTTCCCTGGAAAGATGTTTTCAACTCCAACAAATTTTGCAACGAACTCCCATTTTGGTTTCCGGAATATTTCGTCTGGATCTCCAACTTGAATGAGTTTTCCATTGCTCAAGATGCCTATTCTATCACCCAACAGAATTGCTTCGACATGATCATGAGTTACGTGAATCGTGGTGATGCCAGATCTCTCGTGGAGGTCCTTCAACTCCTTCCTCAACCTCTCCTGCGTTTGCGTATCCAAAGCGCTTAATGGTTCGTCCAAGAGTAGCACCTCCGGGTCAAGCACAATCGCCCTGGCTAGAGCTACCTTCTGCTGTTCCCCCCCGCTTAGAGTTTTCGGCAATCTTTTGGATAGATGAGTGAGGCCAAGCAAATGCATAGTACGCCGTATCTTTTCATCGGTTTCAGATTTCGGAATTTTTTTCAACCTTAAACCAAACTTCACATTCTCTTCAACGTTTAGATGAGGGAACAACGAATAGTCTTGGTACACGAAACCCACTTTCCTTTGTTCAGGTGGAAAGTCCGTGATGTTTTTATCATTTATCCAGATCTCACCTTCGTCGGGGCGGTGAAAGCCAGCAATTAACTCCAGCAGGAGGGTTTTTCCAGCACCAGTGGGGCCGAGTATGGCAAAGTATTCCCCATGTCTAACCTCAAGGTTGATGTTTTCAAGTGAAAATTCGCGCCACCGCTTTGAAAGATTTTTGACTTTTATCATAGTCTCGCCTGAATGTGTCGTAAGACAACAAATACCACCAAACAAATCACGATCAATATAACAGCGATTGGTATTGCGGCAGGCAGACCTCCGGTCCAAAACTTTCTCCACATCAATCCAGGAGCTATCATCGGGTAAAATCCAACTAGCATGATTACGGCTGTGAATTCACTAATCGCGCGTGCCCAACTCATGATGGCTCCACTCAGAATATGAGGGAATGCCAGCGGAAATGCCACTTTGTGGAACGCCTGCCATTCTGACGCTCCGAGGGTTCGGGCCACTTTTTCTAAGCGAGGGTTAACGCTTCGGAATCCTTCTTTTGCGGAGTTAATTAACAAAGGTGCTGAGACGAACGTCATCGCGATCACTATTCCTGTTACCGTACTATCGAACATCCCGAATACTATCACCAGTGCAATACCTGCGACGGTGTGAGGTATGACAACGGGGACATCGATCGCACTTTCAATGAATCCCTTCCCTCGGAAATCCCTTCGAGCCAGCATGTATGCAAGCGGAACACCGAAGATAAACGCTACCAATACTGAAAGGAATGCCGCAAAGCAACTCAGGCCTATCGCCCCCCAAACCTCCGAACTGCTTGCCGCGCTGATTAATCCTCCCGGGTCTAAAGCGAATTGATGGGTGAAGAGGCCAGCCACTGGGAGAATGATCAATGCTAGCATGGCTACGCCTGCAACGATGAAAATTAGGAACATCTTTCCCAGCTTCATGAGCTCACCAGCGGTCGGAGTTCTTCAGAAATTTTACTCACGTCGCTCGCCACTGCCGGGACGATTGGGGGTTGTCCTAGGTTTTCAAATATCCTTTGTCCGGTCTCGCTTATTACGAATTTGACGAAATCAATCGCAAGATCGGCGTGTTGTACATTTTTTGGGATGGTTATACCGTAAACAATAGGCTTGGCCGCCACGGTTTTTCCGGTTGAAAGCTCGATTTCAACATTCTTGTACACGTTTTCGTATTCTACCCTGCTGAGATCGATTTGCGGGGGTAGTTCCAAAAATTTGAACCCTTGCTGCACTGCAACACTTCTGTAGATGAAAAAATAATCGATGGTTCTAAATTGCAGAGCTGATATTAGCTCTATCTCCATGCTGCTGATCTTAACTTTCCCCGTGTTTGGTGCTAGATCTTCTGGTGTTTCTATACGGTACTTGTTATTTTCAAAGCTTGCTCTGATTCTGGTGTTGCTTTCAATCAAGTTGTCTAAAATCGTCTGGCTTCTGTAGTATAGCTCCGCAAGCTGACAAACCATTATTGCCCTGTAACCGCATGGGTCGGAATTGGGGTCTGAAAACCCAAATTTTACATCCAATCTCCCGAGAATTTCATACCAATTTTGGTTATCGATTTCGCCTGCGTATTTGCTCCCGTCAGTATATGCGACCACCATTCGATTTCTCGCAAATTGAATGTACCAGTCCGCGTATTCGGGAATCATCATATTGGGTATCAGGGAATAGTCCGCTACCCCCACGATGTCTGCATTCTTGTGAAGTTCGGTTATTTTTTTAATTGCTTCAACGCTACCTGACGGTTCGAGTTGTACATCAACGTTATGCTCGCTTTCAAATTCTCTTTCTATCTTTTCCAGCGGCACCGTGAGGCTACCGGCATGGAAAACCTTCAGCGTGGGTTTTTCAGTGATTTTAAGCGCGAGCCCTCCAGTAAGGAGGAGGACTGCAATAATCGCCGAAACCAGAATAAATTTTCTCACATTTCTCCCCCCCTCTGTTAAGTTTTCATGCTTAAATATTTCTTTTTGTTAAACAACAACGTTTAAAAAAGGCGAGAGATTTAATGACAAACTCATCATTCTGAGCATTTTTTCGTCAAAGAAACCTTTAATAATCGAGATGAAGATTATAGACTCGTTTAAAAGGAGTTGAAGAGGTGTACAGACCGAGAGAGCAAAGGGGACCACCTGCACCGGTGAACGTTGGCGATACCCACGACGTGAAGATAGAATCGAAGGGCAAGGGCGGAGATGGTATCGCCCGTATTCAGGGCTTTGTGGTCTTCGTACCCGGCACGAATCCCGGGGATGAGGTAAAGGTCCGCATCAGTGCGGTGCGGCGAAGGTTTGCGACGGCTGAAGTCGTTACGGAGTAAGCTCTTTTTACTCTGGGCTTTGGCAAACTCGCTTGGCTCAGCGGCAGCTAGTTCAGGTTAATTGTTTTAAGAGTCGGCATGAGAAATTGTTTGAGGTTTAAGGATGTTGTGTTTGGGCATCGAGGGCACTGCGCACACGTTTGGTGTGGGCATTGTGGACTCGCGAGGGGGGGTGCTCGCGAATTCTTCAAAGATTTACGTGCCAGCGAAGGGGGGCATTCACCCTCGAGAGGCGGCACAGTTCCACGCTGCAAACGCGCGCGTGGTTCTCGATGAGGCGCTAAAAGCTGCGGGGGTGGCTATCAAGGATGTAGATCTCTTGGCATTTTCTGCTGGTCCGGGCCTTGGCCCCTGTTTACGGACAGCAGCGACAGCGGCGAGGGCATTGGCAAGCTGGCTCGATGTCCCAATCATCTCGGTTAATCACTGCATCGCCCATGTCGAGATCGGCCGTTTAACCGGTGGAGCCAAAGATCCCGTGACACTTTACGTGAGCGGGGGGAACACCCAAGTCATAGCTTTCGACGCCGGCCGCTACCGCGTTTTCGGCGAAACCCTTGATATCCCAGTGGGCAACTGCCTCGATGTCTTCGGTCGGGAGGTTGGGCTTCCTCACCCCGGCGGGCCCGCGGTTGAGCGACTTGCGCGAGAGGGGAACCGCTACATTCCGCTGCCCTATGTGGTCAAGGGGATGGACCTATCGTTCTCAGGGTTGATGACCGAAGCCGTGCGAAAGCATCGCGCTGGCGCTGATATACATGATCTCTGCTACAGCCTGCAGGAGACGGCTTTTGCGTCGCTCGTTGAGGTAACCGAGCGAGCGGTCGCGCATACGGAGAAAAAAGAGGTTATGCTCACAGGTGGGGTTGCTGCAAATCAAAGATTGAGAGAGATGCTTAAGCTGATGGCAAATGAACACAAGGCGAAGTTTTTTGTGCCACCAAGAGAGTATTGCCAAGATTGTGGCGCAATGATCGCTTGGACAGGTATTTTGGCGTATAAACATGGGGTTAGGCAAAAGCTCAAGGAAACTGGGGTAAGGCAACGCTGGAGAACCGATCAAGTCGACATTCCGTGGAGGGCTGGTTGAATGTTGATGAAGAAAGGGGCTGAGGCCAACCTCTACCTAGAGCCATTCGCGCGAGTGCTCCATCGCGCGGGAGAGGGCAAAGTTGTGGTCAAACATCGAATTTCTAAGCGCTACCGAATCCCCGAGATCGATAAACAGCTTCGGGAGTCAAGAACAACGCTTGAATCAAAACTTTTTGCGGATGCTAAGCGAGCTGGAGTGCCGACGCCTCTCATCTACGAGATTGACCGAATGGGCACGCGCATAGTGATGGAGTTTATAGATGGCAAGCAGGTGAAACTCGTGTTGGATAAATTGAAACCCAAAGCGAGACGGAAGCTCTGTGAGCTCATAGGCGGACAGGTGGCCCGCTTGCACCGCGCTGGCATCGTGCACGGAGATCTCACGACCTCAAACATGATCTTAACGCGCGAGGGCAAGGTTTACTTCGTCGACTTTGGGTTGGGTGAGTACAACCCCTCGCTCGAAGCTCGAGGCGTCGATTTACATTTGCTAAGGCGCGCCCTCCAAAGTATCCATTTTCGTATTACCGACGAGGCTTATCGAGCAGTTTTAGCAGGCTACAAGCGGGAGTTCGGAGAGGGGGCAAACGATGTGATCAAGCGGGTTGAAGAAATTGAGCGCCGCGGGCGTTACGTGCCGAAGGAGGAGCGGGCATGGCACTGATCTTCGTCACGGGCAACCGCTACAAGGTCGAGGAGGTTAGTGAAGTAGCGGTGCGCCACGGCATTAAACTCGAGCACCGCGACACTCCCTACATCGAGATCCAAGCGGACGAGCTCGAGCAAGTGGTTCGCCCGGGCGTCCAGCAGGCATGTGCTTTATTGAGGGCCCCTTGCTTCGTTGAGGACGCGGGGTTATTTGTTCGGGCGCTTCGAAATTTCCCGGGTCCCTACTCCAATTTCGTTTTTCGCACTTTGGGGAATGAAGGCCTGCTCAAGCTGATGACAGGTGAAAAAGATAGGCGGGCGGAGTTCAGGTCAGCCGTTGGGTACTGTGAACCAGGCAAGAGACCAGAAGTCTTCGTGGGGAAGGTCGAGGGGACCATCGCTCTTAAGGCCAAAGGCACACAAGGATTTGGGTTCGATCCGATTTTCGTGCCAAGCGAGGGAGACGGGCGAACGTTCGCCGAGATGTCGACAGGCGAGAAAAATCGTTTTTCCCATCGAGCTCGGGCAATCGAAGCATTTTTTGGGTGGTATAAACAAAAGGAAAAGGTTCATGGGTGAACTAATGGCGACCGAGCGGAGGAAACATGCGGGCGCAAGGCTGAGCGAGCTATCTTCGAGCGAGGTGGAGGATCTCGTGGTGAAGCTTGCGAAGGAGGGCACTCCTCCCAGCCGAATAGGCATAATCCTGCGTGACCAACACGCGGTCCCCAGCGTCGAGGAAGCGACGGGGAAGAGTCTAAAGCAGATCTTGGATGCGCACGACGTGAAACCCGAGTTGCCCGAGGATCTCATAAACAAAATTCGCAAGGCGGTTGCTTTGCACAGCCACCTTGACCGCAACCCGAGGGATTTCGGGACCAAGCGGGCGCTGGAGGTGGTTGAGGCCGAGATCAACAAGCTGGCCAAGTACTACAAGCAAAAGGGGGTTTTGCCATCCAACTGGCGGTACGACCGCGAGCGAGCGGCTCTTTTAGTGCGCGCCTAAATTGCTTAGAAAAAATCAACTTTTGGTTTGTAATCAAAAGTGAAAAACTAATCTTGCCCGTATGTTGCCTCTCGGGTTGACGAATACTAATAAAAACCTAAATACCAAGCCAAAATGGCGGTTAACATGAGGCTAGGGCGAGTTTACACCAATTGCCTGGTATTCGACTATTTAACGGATACTGAAAAGCAAGCTGTAGCTTCGGGTAAGGTGTAAAGCATGTTTGCGTATGTATTCTTGCTCGGCCGCCCAGGCTGCGGCAAATCCGTCGCTTACCAGATTTTGGTCGGTCGAATGCGCGAGGAGGGTCTCGCTAAGGAGTTCAGGCGGGTGGACGATTACCCAATCCTCAAGGAGGTGGTCAAGCAGGATATCGATTTCAAGAAGCACGTCCCCTCTGAGGGCGAATTCCAGATTACGGATCGCTCCATTTATGATGATGTCCTGAAAGAAGTCAGCCACAGGCTCAAGGGGCTTCGGAAACCGGGCAGGATGATTTTTGTTGAGTTCGCGCGGAATAACTATACTAATGCGCTTAGGAACTTCGACCGAGAGGTTTTGGACCGATCTTTGATCGTTTACTTCTACTGCCCTTTCGAGGTCTGCTGTGAACGAAACGTCAGGAGGTTCGAGGAGGCCGGACCAAAAGGGCTCGATGAGCACATTGTGCCAAGGGACCAGATGGAGAAATACTATCGCCATGAAGATTATGAGGAACTGTATTTGAGGTCGGAGGGCGAACTGCAGAAACGTGCCCCGGCGCCGATCGTAATAGTGCGCAATGATGTGGAAAGTTTAGAGAGGTTAAAGCAAGAGTTAGAAAAAGTGATAGTCGCGCTAAAGGCTAGGCGATCTAAGTAAAAGTCCTAAAAATTTAGAATCTCCGTGCCAATTATCAACGTAGCTTGCCTGTTTTGAAGACTTTTGAGCAATGATTAATAGCTCCATCGCGATACATGAAAGGAAAGTCCAAATGGTTGAGGAGGTTCAGCGTGGGGCGTGCGGAAATCAAGAGGTTTCAGCGGGCGGCCGAGGAGGTAGTTTCCTTCCTCAAGCCAAGGCTGGGCGGCGATACCCGTGCCAAGATCATTTCTCACACAGATGCAGATGGGATAGCCGCAGCAGCGATCCTCGCGAGATGTCTTTATGTGTATAACGTCCCCCTCAACGTCAAGTTCACACATCCGTTAAAGCCGGACGAGGTGGCCGAACTCGGGAAGGAGGATCACGACCTCTTCGTGTTCATTGACCAGGGGAGCAGCCAGATCGAGGCGATTCACAAGTTCATCCTAGGCCAAAAGCGCGATGTCGTCGTGATCGATCATCATCCAGGAGAGTTCCCCGAGCACCCCAACTTAGCTCACCTGAACCCCCACACGTGCGGGCTCAACGGCGCGAAGGATGTGAGCGCCAGTGGGGCCGTCTATTCAATCGTCGAGCACATAGACCGAAGCTTCAGGCCGCTGGTGGGGCTCGCGATCGCTGGGGCAATCGGTGACCGCCAGGAGTTCTTTTCAGGGTTCACGGGGGTCAACGATACTTTGGTGAAGCGGGCAATCGATTTGGGTTTCCTGAACGTTGGCGAGGGGCTGAGGCTCATCGGGCGCACCCTGAGCCCCGTGGTGGAGTGCCTCAGGCTCACGACGAGGCCCTATATCTCGGGCATTTCCGGAAACCCATCAGCTTGTCGCTCCCTTGTCAACACGCTCGGCCTCTCACCCTCCAGCACCTTGGTCGAGCTGGGATCGGAGGCGGAGCGAAGGCTGCGGGACGCGATATTCGCCCGGGTTGGCCCCATGGCGAAAAGCGAGGAGTTCTGTCAAACGCTTTGGGGGGCAATCTATACCCTGGCCACGGAAGACCTTGTCGGCCCCCAAGACCTCAGGGAGTACATGGCGGTCCTCGACGCGTGTAGCGACCTCCAAAAGTCGGAGTTCGGCTTCGCCGTGGCGGTGGGCGACCGGACGGCGCAGACCGAGGCGTTGGCCCTTCTGAACAGCCGTCAGGAACAGATGCTAAAGGCGTTGGGATGGTTCGTCTCCCACCTCGATACCTTCAAGCTCACGCCGAGGTTGAGGCACATCTACTTCGGCAGCGCGGTGGATTCAGCAATGGTAGGTGAGGCGCTTTCGCTCGCCATGGAATCGGGGTTAGTCGCTACGGATCGCCCGATCGTCGGCATCGCGGACGCCACCGCGGAGGAGCTCAAGGTCTCGGCCCGAAGTACACCCGGCTTGGCGATGCAGGGAATAAATGTCGGGCGGGCCTTGACGAGTGCCGCGGCGGCGGTGGGGGGCGAGGGAGGGGGTCACGATGTGTCGGCTGCGGCCCGAATACCACGGGAACGGATGAACGAATTTTTGGCCAAGCTTGAGCAAGTGCTTTCGGGAGGCAAAAAATGAGCCACGAGGACTACACTTGATTTCTTCTCCATTGACCAAGTTTTAAGAGCCCGGGCGAAAGATGATTTTGGAATCGTATGACATTGGAGCAAAGCGAGTACCAGAAGTTGGTGGAGCGAATAATCGAGCTCCTCGAGCGTCATCGCGGAGACCCGAATGCGCGTGAGGCCATTCTCTCGGAGCTGAGAACTCTATACAAAAAAATCCCGATTTATCCCGGGATCATCACCGAACTGTTGCCGAAGGTCGTCCAATCGACCGAGATGGATAAGTTGAAAAAGGGGGAGGAAGTGGTGCTCGTTTTGAAGGATGGGGGCACGGTATCGGGGAAAGTGGCGGAAATCGGTCCAAGTGAGATAAAGCTTGACGAGGGCAGGCGATTAGATATCAGCAGCTTGGCCAAGAAGGTTTCGGTGCGAAGAGAAGACGTGCGGGAAGCAAAGGTCATCTCGCGCGTCGTGCTCGAGAAGGAATGGCCGAGCTTGGATTTCGAAGAGGAGTGAGGTGCCTGTTTGCCTGAACTCAAACTCAAGCGCGGCGATGTGGTAATGCTCGAGGGGCAGCTCAGCCTTGAAGTGAAAGAAGGTGAGGTGTTGATAAGCGGCGGGCGGCGTGGGAAGGAGAGCCGGACCGTCATACCCCGCGCGAAGTCGGTGCCCCTTGAGGCCGAAGGGGACGCACTCGTCGCATACACGCTTGGGCAGGACGGGAAGGTCGAGCAGCTATCTGAGCGAACTATTCCTCGCGAGTGGGATGCGCTCATCTCGGAGGTCATCCGGCAAAGGCCCAAAATAATATTGGTGATGGGGAGCGTCGATGTCGGCAAGAGCTTCTTCACAACCTACTTGGCAAACACCATGATTAGGCACGGGCTTCGGGTGGGGGCGATTGATAGCGACGTGGGACAATCTGATATTGGTCCCCCGACGACGATGGGGCTAGGAATCTTCGAACAGCCCGTTGCCCAGCTCTACGAGGTCCCGCTCTCGAGCGCTTACTTCGTGGGCTCGATGTCTCCCTCGGAGCACATGCTCGAGTTCGTCGTGGGGGTAAAGTGGTTGGTTGAACAAGGTTTGAAGAAGGCGGACTCGGTGATCGTTAACACCCCCGGCTGGGTTTCCGGTGGCCCCGCGCGATCACTCCAGCTTTACACCTTGGAGACGGTTGACCCAGATATCGTGGTCGCCATCCAGCGCGAGGGTGAGCTCGAGCATCTGCTGTCGAGCGTTCCTCGAGCTAGGGTAAGGCGGCTACCGGTTTCGATGAAGGTCAGATCCCGCTCCTCGTCAGAGCGCGCGTCACTGCGGGCGATGATGCTTGGAAAGTACTTTGAGGATGCTGGCAAGCTTGTCCTAAACTTGCGGAAGGTAAGACTCAAACGCTGCTATCTCCACACGGGCAGGCCCATCGATGTTGGAACACTTGGAGTGAAGGTGCAAATAGTCCACGCGGAGCAGATGCCTGAAGGGATATTGATCGTCACGAAGAGGAGGATGGATAGAGATGCAATTCAGGAGCTTGAGGCGAGGTTCGGGCGAGTGAGGACCATAATCCAAGGCAGCGAGCGAAACATGATGGTAGGATTGACGAACGATGCAAATGAGCTGCTTGGCATAGGGATAATTGAGCGAATAGACTACGAAAAGGGTCGGATAGTTGTGCTCACACCCGTCAAAAATGCGGACGAGGTCGCTGCCGTTCAGTTTGGCTCGATGCGAATAAAGCCGGACGGCGAGGAGATCGGCACCATAAGGCAAGGCACATTTTGAGGTTCCATCGTGAAAATGCAGGCGAATGTTGTGTGTGGTTATAAAAAGCGCGAAGCTGCCAAAGCCATTGCCGTGGCAATCCAGCCGGACAACCTTCAGGCCCCAAAAGGGGTTCAGGTGAGGACGAGGGTGGATGACACACGCGTAACTACCTTGGTGGAATTGGATAGTAGAATTGAGACACTTTTGGCGACGCTCGACGACTTGCTAGCGTGTATCTCGACTGCTGAGGACGTCCTATAGTTGCTCATTTCTGGCCTATTTTTTTGACACCCATGTATGGTACCAATACGGATGGAACTAGGATTGAGCCATCCTTCTGCTGATAGTTTTCTAGGATAGATATCAAAATTCGTTCAGTGGCTACTAGTGTACTATTTATAGTGTGGACAAAGTTTGAAGGTTCACCTGGGTTGTCTCTATATTTAATGTTTGATCTGATAGCTTGGTATGAAGTGCAATTGCTACATGATGCTGCCTCTCGATATTTTCCTTGACCTGGTAGCCAAGTTTCAAGGTCATATTTTTTCGCTGCCACTGTTCCCAAGTCACCGCTGCAGACGTTTACTATTCTGTAAGGCAACCCGAGTTTTTGGGATATCTCTTCAGCGTTGGTAATCAATTCCTCGTGCCTCTTCCATGAGTCCTCAGGTTTGCAGAAGATGAATTGCTCGACTTTCTCAAACTGATGAACCCGAAATATCCCTTTTGTGTCTCTGCCATGTGTTCCTGCCTCCTTTCTAAAACAGGGGCTCACCCCACCATACTTAAGCGGCAAGCTCTTTCCATCCAGTATTTCGTCCATGTGTAATGCCAGCAGCGCGTGTTCAGAAGTAGCAAGCATGTAGAGGTCTTCTCCCTCGATTTTGTAGATAGTATCCTCGAAATCAGATAGAGCGACTGCCCCCTCGAGTGGTTTCCTTTTTAGCATGTAAGGCGGCTGAAATAGGGCAAACCCTTTTTTTACAATAAAATCGAGTGCAAATTTTATTATAGAATAGTTTAACTGAACAAGTTCACCTTTTAGATAGTAGAACCTCGCGCCCGCTACCCTAGCAGCTCTCTCAAGGTCGACCAGATCTAGGTTCGATGCGAGATCAATATGATCTTTTGGCTTGAAGTCAAATTTAGGTATCTTGCCCCACTTTCTTATTTCAACGTTATCGTTTTCGTCCTTGCCTACTGGCACCGACTCGTGCATTAGATTTGGCAGATTGAAAAGTATGTGATTAATTTTTTGATGGTAGTTTTGCATTTTTTGTTCG
>Ga0315312_1000540_pt1 | contig 42022 bp, 39 predicted proteins | sample TDP7_MG_FD_203629 | JGI IMG/M metagenome (GOLD analysis project Ga0315312, IMG submission 203629) | Freshwater sediment microbial communities from Lake Towuti, South Sulawesi, Indonesia - TDP7 | ecosystem: Environmental > Aquatic > Freshwater > Lake > Sediment | place: Indonesia: South Sulawesi... | reverse complement strand
GATAACGGGAATCAGGGGCATCAAGATGGTGGATAAGGGAGATGATCTGGCATCCATCATAGTGAACGCGGCAAAGGGGCAGGGCACGCCGATAAGGAACGGGGACATAGTCGTCGTGACGAGCAAGGTCGTCTCGAAGTCCGAAGGGCGCGTCTACAAGCTCCAAGACATCAAGACCTCGACCATGGCCGAGATCGTGGCCGAGGAGACCGGGAAGGCCCCGCAGCACGTCCAGGCAATCCTCGGGGAGGCCAAGAGGATAATCCGGCTCGTGGGCCACCACCTGATAACGGAGACCAATAACGGCTTCATAGTCGCGAACTCTGGCGTGGACGTGTCAAACGTCGATGGCGGCGAATCCATCGTGGCTCTGCCAAAAGAACCCGACATCTCCGCCAGAAGGCTGCGAAACGCATTCAGGCGACATGGATTGAACGTCGGCGTCGTTGTGACTGATACCCATGGGAGGCCATTCAGGCGAGGTGACATCAACATCGCGGTTGGCGTGGCCGGCATAGCCGCCATAGCGGATCTGAGGGGGAAGTGGGACCTTCACGGATACAGGCTCAGGGTCAAGCAGATCGCGGTGGCAGATGAACTTGCAGGCGCCGCAGAGCTCGCAACGGGCAGTGCTGACGAGGCAATACCAGCGGTGATAATAAGGGGGTATAAGTACAGGACTTCGAACAAGGGGGCCAAGATCATGATAAGGCCCTTTAAGCAAAATCTATTCGTATGAAAGCCCCAGCTTTTTTATTGTAACCACGATCCCTTTATCTCTTTATGAATGTAGCTTGAATGTATCAGTTTTTTGTAAGATTATAACCCAAATCTATTCTATCCGCTGACCGCCAGCGCAGGGGATCATGAGCTCTCCGAAGATGGAGGGACCTGCCGAGAGGGGCTTCATCGGCAACAAGTATGTCTTGACGATCGCCATCTTCCTCTTGACGATAACCCTCATCAATTCGTGGTACCTGAGCCAAACCCAAATCGCGCAAGGGGCGGATTTCTCCCTTACGACTGTCTCTGGCGAAAACTACTCCTTGAACTCGAGCAGGGGTAAGGTCGTCCTCATCAACTTCATGGCAACCTCCTGCCCAATCTGTAGATCTGAGATGACGGAGTTGAGGGAGGTGTGGGACGCATATGGCGAAAAGGTGGTCATGGTATCCATAAGCGTGGATCCGTTTTCAGATACGGATGACGCTCTCAGGAGTTACGCGAGTAACTTTGGGGCTAACTGGATCTGGGCCAGAGACGTTGTCGGCGCCACTGCCGATTATGGAGTGTCGGGGACTCCGACGACGTTCATAATCGATCAAGAAGGACAGGTCAGATATAGGCACATTGGATACACGGATGCTTCAGTCTTATTAAGGGACATAGATGGACTAGTCAACCGAAATTAAGTCAAAGCCTCTAACCACGCCATCTTTTGTCCTCTTTTTATAACCTAAATCCATTAATATTCGTTGTATGAGATCTCGAGAAGGCAACACGATGAGCTCCCCGGCGCCTAAAGAAAGGCCAGTCGAAAGCGAGAGGGGCCTTATAGCGAACAAGTATGTTCTGATAATCGGCATTCTGCTCATTGCGGTCGTCGTCATCAACTCTTGGTTTTATGGTGGCGATTTCTCCGTCACAACGCTGTCGGGCGATAACTTCTCCGTAAGTGGAAACAGGGGGAGGATCATCATGATTAACTTCATGACGACAACGTGCCCATACTGCAGAGCCGAGACAATGGAGCTTAAGAAGCTATGGGACTCATATGACGGAAAAATAGTTCTGGTGTCGATAAGCGTAGACACGATCACGGATACCGATGGCCTGCTTCGGGATTTCGCGAGTTCCTATGGGGCTGACTGGATATGGGCCAGAGACGTCGTCGGAGCTGCCATGAAGTATAAAGTAAGTGGAACCCCTACGACCTTCATCCTCGACGCTGAGGGCCGGGTAAGATATAGGCACGAAGGATTTACTGAGGCCATAACCCTTATGAACGAGCTCGACATACTCTTAAATTCTTAGCCATCTGCAACTCTGTTGCCAAGTCTATGCGGGATGATTTAAAAAATCGGGTTTGATCCCATCACCCTGTAGCTAAAAGGCCTAATTATAGGTGCCAAGCATCCGATAAAGAAAGGCTATTATTTCTCCGATGATATCACTCAATAGCCATGATCGTGGTGATTTTGGCGGGGGGATATGCAACTCGCCTTTTGCCCTTGACGAGGAACGCCGCGAAACCACTTTTACACATAAGGGGAAGGCCCATAATCGATTACATCTTCGACAAGCTCGACGGGCTCACTGGAATCGACAAGGTCGTGATATCCACAAACAGGAGGTTCGAGCATCATTTTGAGGAGTGGCTCGCTCATAAACCGCGCGGCAATGTCGCCATATGGGCTGAGGAATCACGCGAGGAGGGGGAGAAGTTTGGCGCCATAAGGGCCTTGGGGGAACTCGTAGATGAGATGGAGGGCGAGGACTATTTGGTGATCGCTGGCGATAACTTCTTCACATCAGATTTGGGGGACCTCGTCGCCTATTACCATGAGAGGAATTCCGCCGTTATCGCCACCTACGACGTAAAGGACGTGAATGTAGTGAAGAGCTGCTCGATGGCAGAGGTGGATCCTGATGGCCAAATCGTGCGCTTTGTCGAAAAACCCAAAAATCCGGAGTCGACCATGATAGGCACGTGTATCTACCTCTTCCCGAGGAATAGCATGAGGAGGATCCACGAATACCTCAGCGAGGGGAATAACCCGGATAGCCCTGGCAACTTCATACATTGGCTCTGTGAGAAGGAGCCTGTCTACGGATATGCGCTCCAAGGCCGATGGTGGGACGTGGGTACCCCGCGATCATACAGCGAAGCTAAGAGGGCTTGGCAGGGCACATAGGACGACAAATCCCACGTCATTAGAAGAGTCGCACGGATTACCACGGGATCGCAAAAACACTAAATGCCCGATGGCAAGCCACGGGATTCAGTCCCTTCTCAATTTAAAACTGTCCTTGAATATGCTCTGCCTGTAGCATGATTTTATGCATTTTCCGCAGACTTCGTCAGAGAGCGCGAGTGACTTAATGAACCTCCTGCAACTCTCCCTGAAGTCCGGCAGCCTATCCTTGTTCTTCAGGATGGCGCAGGCTTCAATGCAGGCCATGCAGGAGCCACATTTGGGCTCCACCTTCTTCCCACGAGGCATTTGAAGCCCCGTCATAATGGAGGCGAACCTCATCGCGCATCCGAACCTCTCGTTCACTATCAGCCCATTCTTCCCCCTCCATCCAAGGCCCGCGTTCTCGGCTACGACCCTGTGCGAGATTGTGAGCGGGTAATAATCGCTGACGTTTCCGACCTTCCCCACTAAACCACCTAAAGTCGCTGCGATGGCGATGCCACCACACTTTTCTGCGATCTTCTCAGAGATATCATCGAGGTGCCCATTGATCACCCGGTATTCCCCGGCGTATACGTTCCACTTGTCCTTGTCAACGACGCCACCGACTACCACGTTGATCGAGTCTATTGCATGTTCGGGGTATGCTATGCTAATACACACCATGGACCCCCCCTCCATGAGGGCACGTGCCCTCGTTCCGACGATCTCCATCAACCTGTCCCTCTGAACGGGCATCAGATCGTTATAGACGCTTGCGAACGCTGCCACTCCGATGAGGCCCTCATAACCTATCCTCCTCAGTTCCCCGTCAAAGTAGGAGCGGATTTGCCCCATGTTTACCTCCTCATCGCTCATATCCGATCTCCCCCCTCGAATCTCGCGCCATCCCCATGACCTGGTCGATTCGGATGCAGAGCACCCCGCTTAGGCGATAAAGCTTTCCGACCACTCTGAAGCTTGCACCCTCTCTCAACACCGACCTCGGACCTTGGTAATCATCCGGCGTCAGGCGCGCCCTCCACTTTCCATCGACCAACACAACCGCATGCCCGTGCAAGATTCTCTCGACGGATACTTCGTAGTCCCTGCCCACTCCCGTCTTGGCGATCTCAATTCGGCCTGGCTCAGTGGCTATGACCTTACCATCTTTGAGGAGCTTTTTAATCGCGGCATCGCAAACGGCATCGGCTTGACCCTCCATCTCAAGATCCGATAGCAGGGCCTTGGCGCTCGCCTTCCCGCCATACTCCAGTAGTTTCAGATACAGTGCCTTGTAGGTCTTCGATATATCCTTCGAGAGGGCCCTTGCGGTCTCCTTTTCCGCGTCCCGGGCTTCGCCGATGATCTGGGGCTTGGCCACATCCACATGGATCTGAGGTAGCGCCGCCTTCTCGAGGGCCAGGATCTCCCCTTCCGTCATCGGATTCGGGGCGGGCCTTGGCCTAAGGGATCTCATTGCCAGCAGTTTGGTGAGTTTCGCCATCATGGTCCGCATGTTCTCAAGCCGTTTCACGCTCGACCTCAGGTATGCTGTATCGAGTGTGTTGTTGGCCACGAGGACGATGACATCCCCCGGCGCCCTCCTGCCCGTCCTCCCCCGCCTCTGTATGTACCTTATCTCGCTCGGTATCGGTTCATAGAAGATCACGAGATCCACCTCCGGGATGTCGAGGCCTTCCTCGGCGATGTTCGTCGCAACGAGGACGTTGATGTTCCCCTCTCTGAACTCATTCAACATGCGCACTTGCTCCTCCTGGCTCATGCCCTTGCCGCTGAATGCCGATGCTTGGCCCACGAAGCGCGAGGCGTAAGCGCCCTCGATGCTTCCAAGCTTCTCGACGAGGAAGTTGACGGTGTCCCTGTACTGCGAGAATACCAATATCCGACTTTGCCGGTTGTCCCTTAGGCGCTCCGAGACTATCTTAAGCAGATGAGTTACCTTCGGATGGGGGACCTGCCCCAGACACTCCAATCTCCTCATAATCCCCATCGACTTCATCTCGGCCAAGAGGATGCCATAGCTCCTCTTCTCCCCCTTCTCATCTTCCATCTTCTCTATGAACGACGACAGCGTTTGCGGCCCCTGACTGAGAAGGAGCTCGATCATGTGGAATATCGTAAGGGCCATGGATTGTTGCGCTATCACCTGCATCCACCGGCCCCTCTCCTCCTCTAGGCTCTCCTCAAGGCGATAGCGGAGCAATTCCCCTAGTTCGACGAGCTCCCTCCTGCCGACGAATCGAAGGTCACCCTTCAGGAGGCCCCTCTCCGATAGCTTCCGCAACCTGCTCATCAGCATCGCCCTCATGGCACTATTAAGCGGACCATATCGGTCCGGGAGGTTGACGCGCCTCCAGTCAACCCTTATGGACTGGACGTACGGCCTCACGTCGGCATCGTCCTCTGTCCTGAAGAAGACCTGCTCTATGGAGAGGCTCTTGCAGACCTCCTCTATCCTCTCGGGCTTTGATCCCGGCGAGGCCGTCATGGCGAGGATCAGCGGGCTCTCTGCCTGCTGCAGGTAGAAATTGCCGACGTCCGTATACGCGTACTCCTTCACGGCCCTGTGGCACTCGTCGAACACCAGAAGCCCGAAGCCCTTCAACGTGAGTCGCTTCTCCGCGAGATCGTTCCTGACGACTTCGGGCGTTGCGAAGATAACTCTGGAGGGGCTCTCCCACATCGCCTGTCGGATCTCAGGTGGCGTATTGCCCGTGAGCGCGGCAACGTCCTCCTCTCGGAGTTTCAGCATGTGGAGGAAGCTCTCCCTATGCTGTAGGACGAGTGGCCTCGTCGGCGCCATCATGAGTACGCGAGCATCCCCATAGGAGAGCAGGACGTCTGCCACCACCAATGCCGAGATGACGGTCTTGCCGAGTGCCGTCGGCAGAACAACCAGGCTGTTGCCCTTCGTTGCGGCATCGGCAATGCTCACCTGGTAGGACCTGTGCTCAACCGCGTCCGGCCTTACGAGGGGGTGAACGATGAAATTGGAATGCGCCAGAGGCGAACTGGTCAATCAAATCTCCAGGATGTCTTCTCCTGGCTTGGCAGCGCGCCTCTCGGTCGGGTTGACGCCCTCAACGCTCTTCAAAAGAGGGCGAAGTTTTTCGGACTGGAAGATCCCCTCGTATCCCCTGAGTTCCTCTTCGTTCCTCACTATCAGTCCCCTTCTCTTCGTGGGATTGCCGGCAGCATCAACGGGATTGAGCTCCACTACAAGTCGCGCCGAACTTCCTCGAAAGGGCGGCAACTTCAGCAGGAAGACCCCGGGGACGTTTGTCTTCAGCCTGGCCCAGTCTGCCCCACTCTTCAGAAAGGCCCTCAGTTTCTCCTCCAAGTGATCGAACGCTCCGCTGGTTCATCGAAACGCGGAAATATAAGACTTCAGCGCTTGGGGTTTGGCGCGCATCTTCACGGCTAAGGACCTGTCCATCATCTGCTGCTTTCGGATGGGCCGAGGAAACCCGTTATCTCCAGCTCGGCGTTGTCGGCTTTAATGAAGATCGGCACGTTCTCTATTCCGGTGGCTATGTAGCTCGAGAGCAGCCATTCCCCTGGTGCAAACTCCAGCGTCTTCTCCAATATCCCCTGGTCTATTGTGAAGGTGCTGCTGACCAAGTTCCTGTCGTAGGGCCGAGGCAATGGCCCAACGAAGTACGTGTGGAGCTGCTGGAGGGCGTTCGTGTTGAGGTAGGCGATCCTCTGCGTGGCAATGCACCCCCCGATCCCATATTTCCTCCCCTGCCTCAGCAGCGTCTCGACGCGTTCAGTGCACTCCCTCTCTATGCCCCGCGCCGTGTCGTACGACGGCACGAATTCCTGAGCCTCGTCGAAGACGAAGAGGATGGGAGGCTCGACCTTGAACTCCCCCTTCCTGCTGGCTAGGGTCCTCCGGCACAGTTCAACCGCCAGTCCCTTGATGAGAGAGGGTTCGGCCATCGATAGTACTATGAGCCGCATGTCGCCCTCGAGGAGCTGTTCGATCTTCCTCGCCGTAAATGCACCGCCTTCCTCCTCGGCACCCTTCAGTTTGAGCGTCTTCTTAATCTCCGAGCGCGTGGTCGCCCATCCGTAGAGGTTGCTCTTATCGCTGACCTTGAACCTGAGGACCGCCTGCCTTGCGCTCTCGTCAAGGGCGTTTACGAACGCCTCGTCGATCGCCTCCTCAAATCCCTTCCCCTCACCTCTAATGTAGCTCAGGATGGCGTTGTTGATGGCATCGATCGCGTTTACGTAGTTGGGCTTTCCGGCGCTATCCGGCCTCAACTCCTTCACCTCGCCGAGCACGTCCTCATATGTCGGTAGCCTCGAGGACGGCTCCACATAACGACCGACCCTCCCCTCCTCGAGGATGCCGGCGAATGTCATCCTCGCCCTTTCGCCCTTTTCGAATTCCCTTGGTTTCACCATTATCTTGTAGAGCTGTTCGGGGCTCGAGATCGGCGTTTCGACCATTATCATCGACTCCAATTTAGGATCTGCCAGGATGTCCTGCAGAAGGAATGGATACTCCATCGATATGTCGAAGATCACGACCTTCGTGTCAATCGTATGGTAGAGCAGACGCCTCAGGATGTTGGACATGAGGTTCGACTTGCCCGAGCCCGTGAATCCGAAGACCCCATAGTGGTACCTCACGAGCCTCTCGAAGTCGACGTAGATCGGTATCTTCTCGCCCTCGGCCTCGAACATCTTGACCGTCCCGAGCCTCGGATCCTCCCTGGCCACGCTCGTGGTCGCTATCTTGTCCCATTGCCGTCCCATCCTCTTCAATACCGGCCTGTTGTACATCTGATGTATGGTCTCCCTATTTAGAACGCGGACCTGCTCGGCTATAATCGGGTACGTGAAGCCCTTGACGTATTGGCACTCGCCCATGTCGTCGATCACGAGATCGTAATTGAGCGGGATGGCGTTCATCTGTATCATCATCATGGACTTGTCGTCGGTCCCCCAATCGTCGACGGTTTGTTCTATGATCTCAAACTGGTACGGATAGTAGCTTGAATCCGACAATCCCTTCAGCCCATAGTGCTCAGGGCCTATCCTGGAGATCTCGAGGAGTGTGCACCGTTGCCCATTTGGGCTCCTGCCGGCCTTGAAGTTCCGAACCGCGAGCAGCATCCCCTCCTCGAGGAGGCCCATCAGGTCCCTCTGGTATTCCACCTTTATCCTGCACTGGTACTTGGCCGAGATCCCCGTCGTCTCCGAGGGCGCCGTTGTGGCCCCGCCCGTCGCGTGGACGGAGCTAAGTCGCGCCTGGAACCTCCCATCGAAATCCGTGAAGTACTTGCTATCTTCCCCGCGCGCGCTCAACTTCAGCCCTTCTCTCCCTGAAGGTGTTCATATAAAAGCAGAATCGCCTCAGCCTGGAGCTGTTCACCAGCCAGTGCCCCGTGGCCTCCAACATGCCGCCAACCCGACCCCTCTGGGTCTTCGCGATCTTGTCGGCGATGAAGAGAGGCCTGTTGTGGCCGAAGGCCTCCGGGATGCTCCTCGCGCCCATCGCCTTGAGCACGATCATTACCAGATTCTGGATCGGGTTCGACGACTCACCGCCCACATAGAAGATGACGTCCAGGGGCTCTATGGCGCCGCCGTAGTCGTGTTTGAGGTTCAACCTGGATCTATCGAACTGCGGCTGCACGAGCCGGTCGATGAAGAGGACGTTGCTCCTGAATTGGGGATCCCTCGCGGACTGATCGAGTTGGACATAGGTCTTCATGAAAAGCCTCTCGGCGCTTATCCTGTTCCTCCTCGCGCCGCTCACGAATCCCTTCCTCTTTGAGAAGTCCGGCACGATCGTCTGGAAGGCGGTGTCGTATTCTATCAGGCTCCAGGGAACTGCCATCTCCTTGTAGTTGTTGAGGCTTATCGCCTGGAGGAACATCCTGTCCGTCGTCGGGATCTCCCTGAGCTTCCCCTCGTCGACTTTCCAGATCCCCTCGTTGCCGCAGACGGGAACGACGTGCGCCTTGAAATCTCTAGCGGTCGTGTCCTTAGTGATCCCTACCAATAGGACGCGTCTCCTCCAACACTCCTCGACCAACATGTAGAGGCAGTAGAGCGAGAGGAAGGCCAGGTCCTGCGTCGTGATCCAATGCAGGCCATCGCCCTTTCTCACGCGCATCGGATTCCCCTTCGTGCCCTCGAAGAGCTGATGGCCCATCATCTCAACGAGCTTCCTCAATCTCGCCCAGGTCTCCAGGTAGCGCGGATTGGCGACGTACTTATGGTCCGTGAGCTGCAGGTATCCCTCAGCGACGGCCTTGTCCAAGTACTTCCTCATCCTCTCCTGGCGATCCGGTGCCATGACCCCATGCGAATCGCAGACCTCCTCGAACCCCATCGGCCTTCCACTTTCCTGCAGGAAGTAGATCATGGCGTAGCGGATGGCATCGCCGCGTACGGGTGGCAAGCCCAAGTCGCGGTTTAGGTAGTGGTATCTTCCGTACCCCATCTCGTTCCCATCGACGGGGGTGGCATCTATCTCGAGGCCGTGGATGGCACCATCGGCCGTCCACCTGCCCCTCCTGGAGGTATCGTAGATGAGGCTGGCCTGTGTATTTGAGAGGCTCCGATCTAGCAGGATGACCTTCACGCCCTCATCGACCACCATGCGGTAGGCTAGGTAGAGTTCGGAGAAGGTCATGATCCATCCTGCGATCCTCGAGTTGTCAACGACCGCCTGCTCGGTTAGAGGCCTCGTAAGGGTTGTCTCACCGGAGTTAGCAAGCTCCATGACGGTCTGATCGACCTCGCCAACGCGGTCCACGTAGATTGGGACGCAGCTCGAGACGCTTCGGCCCCTCCCGACGAAGCCTGCATCGTAGGTGACGTCCAGATGGGGACCATCGAAATCGATGACGCCCGTCGAGGCATATGATCCGCCCCAGAATACCGCCAATCCCGCGATGAGCCTCTGGTCCTCTGAGCCGTCGATCGCTGCGAACTTTACCCTCTTAGTTCCGAAAAGGGCCTCTGCCGTTCGCGCCGCAGCCACTGGATCGAAGCTCGTCACGATGACCCCTGATATGAAATCCTTGTAGAGTTGCGCGGCGGACTCGAGCCTTACCTTCGTATCGTCGACCTCGCCCTCTGCCCCTTGGCGCAGGAGGTTCCCGAGGCGTTCTATCTGCGAACTCAGTTCTGAAGACAATGACCTCTCACACCTCGATGGCATCCGCCCTTGATCATGGCCAACGTTACATCCATCGTTATCGGACGCATTCCTCTGGTCGCATTTGAATGTTACCTCCTACTTCACGACAGTGGCCTTCTATTGACACCCGAGGGGCATGTGGCCGACCGATGGGGAGCGTTTCATTGCACAACTGTTATGAGCCCTAACGACAGTTCAGCCTGAATTCACAATGAGGTCGGAATCCCTTTTCCGAGTATTGAGCGAGGCCGAGATGGATGGAATTCACAACCTCGCGCTCCAGATCCTCGAGGAGATCGGGGTGAGGGTCACTCATCCTAGAGCACTTCGACTGCTGAAGGAAGGCGGGTGTGTCGTAGATGAGAGCAGGAGCAGGATGAAAATGCCAAAGGACCTCTCCGAGGATGTCATCGAGAAGAGCACGAAGAGGGAGTTCAAGCTCTTCTATCGGGATGCCAAGCAGTGCGTGAGGTTTGGCGAGGGCGTTTTCTTCTCCCTCGGCGGGCTGCCACTGCAGGACATGATCACGGGAACGGTCAACGACCTCGTCTTCGACCTTGGGAGGCAAGGACGCCGCTACGCCACCCGCGAAGATGTGAGGCGGGCCGGCGTCCTCGTGGATGCGCTCGATAACGTCAAGGTCGCGGGTGTGCCCATCGTCCCCCACGAGGCGCCGCCGAAGACCCGTGGCCTTCATGCTCTCGCAATTCTGGCCCAGACAACCCGAAAGCCCGTTGCCTGGATCCACGTCATCGACCTCGAGATGGCGAGGATCGCGGTCGAGGTCGAGAAGGCCCTGTCTGGTGGAATTGAGGAGCTAAGGAAAAGGCCTAGGCACACGGCACTGCTCGAGGCGATCTCACCCCTCCTCTACGACGATCGGGTCGTTGACCTCCTGTTCTACTACGCGGAGATGGGGCTGCCGGCCTTCTCATTGGGCTCCATGCCTCAGCCGGGCTCTACGGCACCGATGTCGATTCCGGCCGCCATCGCGCAGAATGTGGCCGAAATCCTCCCGGGCCTTTATCTGACCGAACTCATCAACCCCGATGTTACGCCAGCACCAGCTTGGGTACTAGGCGTCTGCCTTCAGCACTGCTGGGCACTGGACGTGATGCTCTACGATCCGCGCAACCTCCGCCACCTATATGCCGCTCCCGAGGAGGCGTTGGTCGGCTTGGCCGAATCCCAATTCATTCGGGAATACTATGGCTTCCCGGTTTGGGGAACTCGCGCACTCCGCACGGACGCCAAGATGCCGGGGATGCAGGCCTCGATGGAGAAGGCCCTAACGGCCACTCTCGCGGTGCTTGCCGGCGCTACAACCCTCGGGCCTGCGGGCCAAGTCGATTCCGATCAGATCTTCTGTCCGGAGCAGCTCGTCATCGATAACGAGTTGGTCGAGCTGCTGAAGAGGGTCCAAAGGGGGATCCCGACCGAGGCCTGCGACTACGACCTGGAGATCGTGAGGCGCGGACTTGAGAAGGGCAATTACCTATCCGATCCGCTGACGCTCCGAAGGAACAGGGAGATGGTCTACATCCCCAAGCTATTGGATAGGCAGAGATACGAACAGTGGGAAAAGGCCGGCAAGGAGGACGTGCTCCCGAGGGCGGTGCGAGAGGTCGAGAGGATATTAAAGGAGCACGATCCCGCGCCTCAAGCTGACACGTCGACCATTCGGCAGATCGAGGGATTACTAGCCGAAGCAGACCGAAAAATGGCTGGTTGATGCTCTGGCTCTCGCGCGGTTATGTCCAACACATCTGCCAATGTCTTAAATTACCTCAAGCGGCCATCCACGATACATGGGACGCGTTCGAATGATCATGGCCTCGTCGTCGATCATCTTGCCCTCCCTTTTAACCTACATCATGCTAGTTCCCAAGATCTTCCCATTCAGGGTCAAGCTCTCCTATGAGGGAGACGGGACGGCCTATCCCGAACTGGGGCGATACTGTAGGAACTGGTTCTACAAAGGCGAGGTGGCGAGGCTCGAGTTCGAGATCCAAAACCCATACTTCAGGGACGTAAAGGTGGTGATCTACCTGGCTCAATTCGACGACCTCAGCTCAAGGAATAGAGTCCACGAATTCTTGGCAGGGCGGTCGCGTCTTCTGTTCCCGACCGTCACCACTCAAAGCCTTGAGATAGATACGCTCGCGCTCGACCCATCTCTCTTCGAGTTGCAGGTCTATGTCGATGGCCTCGGGAAGTACGCAAATCCCACACCCCCTTCTTCGAACATCGAATCGTATCCATGGATGCTCTGCGTGATGAAACGCCTCAACACGGGCGTCGCGGCTCCGGGAAGTGGAATTCCGGAGCTCGTAGTGCCATTCGGACTCGGCGTGAATATACACTTCGTAAAGCCATCCCCCTCGCAGGAGATTGACCTCGACATGGTGGCGAACGCGGGATTTAGGTTGGTCAGGATGGACCTCACGTGGGACAACGTCGAGAGGGAGCGGGGAGTTTGCTATTTCTCGGATTACGAGGTCCTGACCGAGGAGCTCAAGATGAGGGGCATACGCCCACTCTACATACTTGACTACGGCAACCCCCTCTATGATGAGGGACTGCCGCCTCACACCGATGAGGGGAGGGGGGCCTTCGCCGCCTTCGCGGCCGCAGCGGTGCGGGAGTTCGGAGATGATCGGGTGATCTGGGAGATCTGGAACGAACCCAACATAGAGGCCTTCTGGAGGCCATCGCCGAACGTCACGAACTATGCGATGATGGCCGTTGAGGCCTCAAGTCGGATGCTGGAAGCCCAGAGCAACTGCACAGTCATAGCGCCTGCGATATCGGGCATAGACAGGGATTTCGTATTCGAGGCCATGGAGCGGGGCCTGAGCCGCTTGTCTGCCCTATCGGTGCACCCCTACAGGCCTTCGCAACCGGAGACCGCACTGGGGGAGTACGAGAGCCTGAGGGAGGTCGCTGGTAACTTGACGGTCGTGTCGAGCGAGTGGGGGTACACGACGAATGGCCCATATGGAAACAGGGTCGATCTCATCACCCAAGCCCAATACGCCGTCAGGATATACCTTACCAACCTGATGGAGAGGGTGCCGATCTCGATCATATACGACTGGAAGGACGACGGCCTTAGCCTGCAGGACTCGGAGCAAAACTTCGGGGTCGTCGCCAACCACGATGGCTCGGCGAGGGTGTTGGGACTCGAATGCTTTTACGTGAAGCCCTCATATTTCGCTTTATACAATTTCGTCAGGGAGCTATGCGGTTTCTCCCCTGACGGGACAGCTGATCTAGGGGAAGGGGTCTACGCGCTCTGGTTTTCAAAGGGAGGGGAGAGGAGATTGGTGGTCTGGACTGGGGGCGACCAGAGCATCGTGGAGATCAAGCTTGATGTTGCGAGCCTAAGGTTGATCAGGATCTTCGGCATGGTGGAATCGATAGTCCAAGTGGTTGGGGTCTTCAAGGTAGCCGTCAGCGGGTCCCCTATCATAATCTCGCCACAGGCATGATGGCGATGGCTGAGCTTTCACCCCGCGACGATCCCACGCATGACGCCACATTTGCCTAGATGAAGAGAGATGCGCTATAGGCCCCCTTCCTTGACGAGGCTCATGGCGCCAACGGGGCAGAGCGATACGCAGAAGTTGCAGTTGTCGCACCTCGCGCCATCCACCATAATCCCACTCGCTCCAAGTCTCAACGCCCAATACGGACAGCGATCGACGCAAATTCCGCATCTAGTGCACTTGCCCTCATCGATAGACACGCGATAGATCTTCCGCCTCTCGAGTTCGACCAGCGATGTCATGTTGCTCAATGAGAGGCCCACGGCCTCCTCGATGCTCCCGAATCCCCTTTCATCGAGCCATCCCCCCAATCCCCTGTTGATCTCCCCTATGATGCCGTAGCCCCTCACCATGATCGCGGTGCACAGCTGAATTGCGGAGGCGCCAACGAGCAAGAAGCTGAGCGCATCCCTCCAAGTGGAAATCCCCCCCGAACCCAATATCGGCCTTCCCAGTTCCTCCATCGCTATGTGCGCGGTCCAACCCAGGCTGATTGGAACCTGCCATGGCCCACCATAGCCCCCGAACCATGGCCATAGCGTGGGCCTTCCGGCCTCGACATCGACAACCAGTCCCTGAAACCTCGCCGTCGAGGCAAGCGCATCGATGCCCGACGATGCCATCGTCCTCGCGAGGTGGAGGGGATTGGCTCCTTGGGGTGTCAGCTTCCCTATGACGGGGATCGAGGCCGAGGCCTTGACGGTCCTCACTATCTTCGAGACCAGCTCCAAGTCGCAGGATACGGCCTTGCCCATGAGCTCTCCCCCCTCCATGTGAGGGCATGAGAGGTTGAGCTCAAGCATGTCAGCGCCCGAACCATCCATGAGGGCGGCCAGCTTCCTCCACTCCTCAAAGGTCCTGCCAGCGATGCTCGCGATTATAACGCCATCGCGGCCCAACTCCCCCCTTGCGTCCCTTATCTGAGACGCCCATGCTTCCGGTTGATGCTCCGACATCAGGTCTATGGAGTAGAGCGAGTAAAATTTGCCCGCAAGCGCATCCTTCGGATTGATTACGTGCATCCTGGGCTTCGGCTGTACTTGCTGAGAGGGATCGTACGTCACGGTCTTGGTAACGACCCCTGAAGCTCCCTCCCGAATGCACTTCACCATGTGCCTGGAGGAGAGCGTTAGTGGCGCCGACGCCACTATGACTGGATTACCGAAATGGATGCCAGCTATATCGACGGCTAGATCTGCCACGCGTTCCTACCCTAAATCAACCCCAAATCCCGTAGGGCCTTTCTTATGCCTTCCTCCTCTGACTTCGGTATCGATCGGAGGGGCGGCCTCACGTACGTGGCATCGAGCACTCCCATGATCGACAATGCCACCTTGAGGCGGGCCCTGTAGTCTCTCACCGGCGGCGCGAAGACCGCCTCCTCAAGTGGGAGCAATTGTCTCCATATCTCGCCGGCTTCCTCCAGCTTCCCTTCCGCGACCAGTTCGAACATCTCGACCTGTCTGTCCGTCGCTATCGTGCCGAAACCCAAAAGCCCTCCTTCGGCCCCCATGACAAGCGACTCGTAGATGAAATTGTCATTGCCGGTCAATATCGTTACCTTCTTAGATCCCGCCTTCAGGAATCTTACGATGTCCACGAACTTCTTTGCATCGAACGAAGCTTCCTTTATCGCGACGACGTTATCTATGCTGATCAATCTGCTGAGCACTTCGGGTTTGAACTCGACCCCACCCAACGCAGGTTGAAGATGGAACAGTATTATCGGAAGCCCGACGGAGTCGGAGATCGCCTTATGGTACGTGTAGACGATATCCCCTACTGGCTCACCGGTGAAAGCGGGATGGGGGAAGACCAAGAGCCCGTCTGCGCCTGCCGCCTTCGCATCCATGCCAAGCTTGATGGCTTCCTCAGTGTTCCTCGCATGAAGCCCGGCGACTATGGGGACCTTCCCCTTTATCTTCCTCGCATATGCCCGTAGGATCTCGACGCGTTCTTCTGGATAAAGGTGGGGGCCCTCGCCCGTGTCGACATTCACCGCCAGCCCCCCTACATCGAACCCCGAGATCCAATCGACGTACTTCGCCAATTGATCATAATCGACCCTGAAATTCACATCCATGGGCGTGATCGTTGCGGGGATTAAGCCAAATCGCACGGACGGTATCGGCATCACGAACAGGTTGCGAAGGCACGGCTTATTAATTTTTAGCACAGATCCGTCGACGCGTTTCTCGGATCAGTTACGCTGCTGCAGATGTGGTCTCAACGGTCTTGGCTGTCCCAGGTGATGAAGGCCACGAAAGGCTTAAAGTCTCAACCGTGAATGGCTCCAGTTGGGGTGAGTGATCGGTGAGAAGGCAGATATTTATCGTCGGCATGATCTTTCTCGCACTTGGCGCGGTCCTGATCGCCTATGGCCAAGTCTCGAGGGGCCAGCTGGAGAGCGCCATTACTACGAGGGACTGGAATGTCACTTGGTACCATGTAACCGACCAGTTTGGCGGCTGGGGGACCCAAATGGGCACCCAAACGTTGGGCCCAAACTTCCATCTTACAACCGTCTCCTATTCCGGGGAGAGTTTGCACCTGGGATTCAAGGCGAGCACAACGTTCGAGTTGACACAAGAGAGTTCGATCAATTTCCTGATTGGCAGCGATGATGGATCCGTTCTATACGTCGATGGGGGCGAACAGATCAACATGTGGTTGCTCCAGGGGTATGATACTAGTGGAATAGACCTACAATTGACGGCGGGAGCACACAGGCTTGAGATGCGGTATTACCAGTGGGAGGGTAGCGCTGAAGTCTCCTTCGAATACCACCTGATCGGATGGCAGGAGTCCGTCAACATGATGGTCGGAGGCGCAGCTCTTCTGGCATTAGGGGCGGTCATCGCCATAGTGGGACGTGTCCTCAAGCCAAAGGCTGTTTCTGTAAAGACCTGAAGGCCATCTAATCGGGGAACGAATTCGCCATTCGCTGTTGAACGTGGCGGCATCGAGGTACGATCCACTGTCGGATAGCTAGAGCCCTTGCCAGCCAGGCGAGTGTTGGTGATAATGAGTTAAACTATCGCGTAGCAGTTCCGGAATTAGGGCAATAGCGGCGTCACGCGCTCTTTGAGCAGCGTCCTCAACTTCGGGTGGTTACGCGGATATATGTCCGGTATGTCCAGGACGAAAGTCTTTGAGCTCGCTCCCGGCACTAAGGCCTCTATGTAATCGACTTGTTCTCTCTCCATTACGAAGATCTTGTCAGCCCAATCCACAGTTTCTACCGTTAACTGTCTGCCACTAACTGTCGAGATTCCAGCCGACATAACCTCGAGATCTGCCCGGCCTTTGAACATCTCCTCAGCAGTGGGACTTCTATCGATGTTGGCCAGGCACACGAAGAGAACCTTCATCTTCCTCTGCATATGCACTTACGCCGACACAAATGCTCGCAGGCTGCACCTATATCACATTATCTAGGAGCCTTGGATGTGGGCCATCGATCACGCATCATGACATGCTCCTTTTTAAAACAGATGGCCATTATATCCAAGCCGTAGTAGATGCCATTCCCTTGAAATAGGTGCGGGGGGTGGGATTTTCTCAGGTTCAAGACCTGTCTCGAACCCACGAAGCCCTTCGGCAGTGGATCTTAAGTCCACCACTTGTGGTCGTTCTTGGCCCTCTTCTTTGACCTAGCTCAGTACACCCCCGCACTGGGCGTGCAAACGTCATTGGGGGGCCGTGATAAAAGTTGTGCTACGTAGTGCGCGGACGATCCCATGATGTAAATTAGGGGTATCTGAAGAGGGACTGCATCCTCATCAGTTCGTTCATACTCCCCTGAACACGCAATCTGCCTGTCAAATATGCACTGGCCCCATCGAGTTCATCCTTGGCGATGGCGTACCAGTCGTCTTTGCTCGCTGTAATGGTTATCTTGGGATCGTCCGCTTCTCCTTCACGCAGCGTACACCTTTGTTCTTTAATCACCATGTAGAACTTGCCCCCGCCCTCTCCCGATATGTCGTACTGGATCACAGTATCCAAGCCCTTTGCCTCTTCCGGCCTGAAAGTCTGCACCATGCCCTCGAACAGTTGTTTGAGAGTGAGCTTGTCTATGTCTGCCAATTTATCAAGCCCTTCCTGCTCCAGAACCTGTGGATGCCCTGAAAAGAGTTCCGGTTATGACCTTTAAGGTGAAGACAGTTACATGGCTATCAAGGTCGGGATCGATTATGCTCCTATGAGGTATCTTCGTCAAACTTGAGCCTGTCCACCGTTACAAGAAAGTAGTAGATGACAGCCTCTTACGTTATGAGGTCGTCGGGCATTATCGAGGAGGCGAGCACCTTGCCATCGAAGTTGAGGTAGCTGTGTATGTCGCCGGCCTCCTCTATCGCATTACGGACTTCCTCATCGAAAAAAAATCCTCGAACATGACGACGATCGCATCGATCTTCAGCGGGTCATAGTTGTAGCTCGATGGATCCTTCAGCGAGACGATCGGCACGACGCCAGGGAGCTCGATCGGTTGGGCCTTCACCTTGCCCAGGTTGGCGACCTCGTCGACAAGCCCCGCTACCTCCTCATCCTTAAGGTCCCATGTCAGCTTTCCTACGCCACAGGAGCTACACTCCTGCATCCTCCTGATGGCCGGGAACTCCAGCTCGCAGCCGGCCTCGTGGCAGCGGTAGCCTTTGACACCATACTGCTCGATGCCGCCGCAGAGCCAAAATAAGGCGCAGGAATCGCATTTCCGATCGCAGCCTCTTACTCGCAAGCCCTATTCACCAATAAAACTGCTCCCCCCAATGTGTATTTAATCGACAATGAATCCGGGCCTAAAGATAGTATTTGTATATGAAATGGCGGGCCCGAGGGGAATTCCGGGGGTAACCGTTCGGACCCCTGATTTACAGCTTTTGCCTACACAGTTAATCTGTGTCAGTTTGCTCCTTCGGGATAGGGGGCTCGGCGCTCAGCTCTGCCGCCATATCCAGACCTAGCCGACTCCATTTGAGGGGAGCTTTGGCCACGGGCCCTATTCTTAGGTTTCTCGACCACCGCATTTATTCTTTTTCCAAAGGATGACCAGCTCTCGTTGAGGTTCACATACCTCACTCTCTATCCTCATTTGAGCAGCTTGCCGACCATCAGCGCTGCAGGTGAGGCCCTCCATGGCCAAGGCGTGAAGCTCAAGTTCACTTCCGAACGCGAACGCATCCCCTCCACCTCCACCCAATGTCTCAAGCGCTCAGGACTGAAGCGGGTGTTGGATCTCGGCAATTTGCTTTATGGCCTTCCCGACCTATCTCCTTTGAATATGGCTTTCGATTTATCGTGTCGTAATGTGCATCGGCATTCTATGTGCTTATGATATGAATTTACTAAAACACACTCGCCTTCTGACGTATACGCCTTAACTTCAAACTTATTAACTATCGTAGTTTAGATCCAGAAGGCCCAGTTGAAACCTAGATTCCAGCTCGTCGCCAGGGATCTATACAAGCAGTTGAGCCATCCTGTTAGGAGGAACATCGTTACCCTCCTCAGCAGCAATGGGGCGATGTCGGTGACCGATATCTTGGCCAAGTTGCACATGTCCCCGGGCAACTTCTACTACCACATGCGTCTCCTGAAGGGGTTGGTCAAGAAGGATGAGAATGGCCTTTACGGCCTGACCGAGACCGGAACAGCGGTTCAGACGAAGTTCATCTCCAGGGAGGACATCGCGTTGATATACTTTCCCCCTCCTAACGAAAGCCGCCTTCTCTCCTCCCTCTCTCTGGCGAAGTTCATCAGCCTTCTGTGTGAAAGAAGGAGTTACGGATTGCTCCTGTTGCCACTCATCCTTCTGGAGGAGTCTCTCTACGTGAACGGGGGGATCTTGTTCAGAGGATTCATCATGGAGATCAGCAAATCGGAGGACTATATCGGGATCATCTTGGGGAGCGCCATAAGTTGGATGTATGTGCTTGCCATATGCGTGGGCCTCCTTGTGGCGACCAAAAGGCCCATCAGATTAGCTGGCCTGGTTGGCAGCTACGCCCTTGCACAGCTCCCTCTTCTGCTCTTCGGTATGACAGCGCCGACGCTCACCCCCCTCCTGCAGTCAGGATTCGCCACCTTCCTCTACCTAGCGTTTCACGCGTGGTCACTGACCATCTTTGCAGTGGGCTTCAGCAGGTCTGGAAATCTGCCCCTTGTCGTGTCAGCCCTGGTTACGGTCTCGGCCGCTTATGCCACTGTGGCCATTGTGCTATTGCGGCTGTCGCTCTTCGCGTGATTTGATTTAATTCGGTCATGTCGATCCACCAAGTTGGCCGCATTATTGGGCGTGATAGGGCGTCGTCCGAGTTCGTCGCGAACGGTACCATTTCCACCTAGGTCCTGCTGTATGGCACCTCGAGCCTTTCCCTCGCCCAAGAAACCGCGTCCGCGTCGATGCCGTACTGATCAAATCTGACCTTTTCCACGCTCCCCAGGGCAATGGCCTTCTCGTAACTCGCCACGGCCTTTTCCCTCCGATCCTCCAGATCGTGGACGTGGCCGAGCCAGATATAGCTCCAGGCCTTCCAGGCCCTGTCGGCCTCCGCGTCAAAGAGCTCGGATGCCCTCTCGAAGGCCTCAATGGCGTCGGGGTATTTTCTGGAATCATACAGGCAGATGCCGAGGGTGAACTGGGCCATGGGGCTAGAGGGGCTCCCCTTGAGGGCCTCCTGCAGCTTGACCGCCGCCTCCGCATATCGGCCGGCATTGTAAAGGGCGTATCCGAGCATATCGAGCCCGAGTTCATCCGCCCTGCCCTTCAGGGGCAGTTCCTCGTCTGGGTCCAAAATGACCCGCTCCTCCTTGGCCTTTGAGATGAAGACGAGTTCGGCCTCGATCGTGTCCTCCTTGATCGAATCGATCTGTTGACTTCCGTCCTTGTAGACGACCTTTATCTTCATCGGCATCTTTGCGTCCCCCAAGCGCTTCACCTTTAGCCTGAGCATGTGGACGCCCTCGGCCTCCCCTTCGATCTGGTCGATGATTTTATAGTCGAGTTTCCTGTCAGAGTATAGCCATTCATCGAAGAACCAGCTGAGCTTCCGTTCGGCGATGCGTTCGCAGATCCTGGTGAAGTCCTTGGCCGTCACTATCCTGCCGCCGAATCTTTCGAGTAGGGCGGCTACAACTTTCTCGAAGTTCATCTCCCCCATGAGGCTCTCCAGCATCTTTATCACCGTGTAGGACTTGCTGTGAGCGATGATGTTGTTCCAGTCATACTTCACGCCATCGAGCTTATCGAGTGGCTGCATTATCGTCGTATCGACGCCCAACGCGACGCCCACGAGATAGTATTTCCATGGCTTTCGCCTCAGCGCCTTGTCCTTGCTCCTTTCGTACTTCTCATCGAGCCACTGCGATAGGCCGAGCGTGAGCCACTGAGGATGGCTATTCGGATCTCCTACGTAAGCCCCCCAATACTGATGTGCAACCTCGTGGGCCACGATCCAGTTGATGTAGTTCTGAGCCCCCCTCGGCTCGGGCTTGTGAATGAATACCATGTTGCTCGACGCATACCCCCCAGTGTAGATCTCACTTCCCGGCAGTATTGCGAGATCCTTCCACGGATAGAAGCCGATGAATTTGATGTAGAATTGCAGGACGTCCCGTGCAGCCTCCAAGACCCTTGCCTGCCTCATCTCTCCACCCGGAAGCGAGTAGGATTTGACATCGATCCCCTGTATGTTCTCCGATATCACCTTGAACTTCGGGCTCATGACCAGTCCAAAGCCCCTCGTGCCATCCGATTCGAGGTAGGTCGTCTTCACGTCGCCCGAGACCTCTTCCTTCGTGACCTTGCCTGAACTCGCGATGACTTGGTCTGCCTGTGTTTTCACTTGGACCCTGTACAGCGCCGATGAGTAGTCCCTGTGCCTCGAACCAGTCATGTCCTCATCGAGGTAGCCTATGACGCGGGGATAGTAGCTCGACGACGTGTAGAATGAGTCCTCGAGGAGGAGGGGGAGGCCCTCGACCTGGCCCGTGAACTTTCCCGAGTAATTTATTCGCAACTCCTGATCGAAATTCGGCATCAGTTCCTTCCCAAGCCGCACGACAAGGAGGCTCTTGTCAACCTTTCCGCCCATGCTGGGATGTATGAACTGTACCTCCGTCCCGGATTCATCTTTGACGGCTTTGATCGACAACTCCCCATTCGATCCTGCGAGGTTTAGGTCCAATGTGAGGATGACCTTGTCCAGGCTCTGCGCAAGCGGATTTTTTATCCTGACCCTCTCCTCACCCTCGAGTGTGCCTTGGGTCGGATTGACATCCAGCCCTAGCCAGTATTCGAGGTTCGGAAGTATTTTCTTCGGATGATGCATCAGAGGCAATGGCTCTTTCCCCGGTCGAGATATTGGAGCAGATCCATAGATGAAATGAAGATAAGACTATCGCAGCATGTGGCGGGTCGATCGCTATACGCTGATCCTCAGCCCCCTTGACCTGAGGAACCGTTGGAGCTCTGCCCTCGAGGGCATCGCCGTTATGGCCCCAACCTTAGTGACGACTAGCCCCCCGACTGCATTCGCCACTGTTGCGCACCTCTCCAGATCCCAGCCCCTTGCGAGGCCATGCAGGAAACCAGCCGCCCAACCATCTCCAGCGCCTGTCTTATCGACTGCCCTGACCTTGAAGGCAGGCTTGACCGATTCATACCCGTCCCTCGACCTCACGTAGCTCCCTTTCCCTCCGAGCTTCACGGCGACGATCTCCGGCCCAAATTTCCTTAGGAGCTGGTCTGTGGCATCTCTGGGCGGGATCGCCCCATACAGGTATTCGGCCTCGTCTTTCGCAAGGAGGATTATGTCCGAACTCCTGAAGGCGTCCTCGCACGACTCCCTCAGGAGCTCCGCGCTCTCCCAGAGGTCCGGCCTTATGTTCGGGTCGAAGGAGACCTTCGTGCCGCTTTCGCGAGCCGCACTTACGGCCTTCCTGACGGCCTCCCTCTCGGGACTGTGGGAGAGGGCGACGCCCGAATAATGGAGGATCTTGGCGTCCTTCACATATCCGGGATCCACGTCGTCGGGCGAGAGCATGGTATCAGCGGTCTCGACCCACGGCATCCTGTAGAAGAAGAACGACCGTTCCCCTCCCTTCTGCCTGACGACGAAAGCGAGCGTCGTCCTGGCCCTCTTGACTTTGACGTGGGTCACATCGATCCTATTCCCCTTCAAGGTTTCAAGCAGGAACTCCCCGAATTGATCACTGCCTATGGCGCAAAGGGCTCCGACATCGCTCCCGAGGCGGGCGGCCCCGACGGCGAAGTTGAAAGGCGCGCCTCCGAAGCATTTCTCGAAGGCGGGTACTACTGAGTAGTGGCCAGGCACCGTTGGGATCATGTCCACCAATATCTCCCCCAAGGCCAAGATGTCCAAACTGAGCCCGAGCTTCGCGCGATCTCAGCGGGCGAATAAGCCTTTCCATCGTGACTTGAGTCGTCGGCCGATCGGGGCGGTTCTGGCAGCAGTGGCGACGACATCTACAGTTTGGCAAACAAAAAGTTCATGTATGATGATGGGTGGAGGGGGGCTGCGCAACCTATGGATGTGCTAACCTTCGTTGCTACAGTTATCCTCGTAACTTCCTCCGGCGCTTTGACGCCTGGCCCCTTATTCTTCGCGACCCTCTCCAATGGCATGAAGTCCGGAGCCAGGATCGGCCTATTATTCTCGGTGACTCACTCCCTGATCGAGCTCGTCTTAATAGCGTCGCTTGCTTTCGGCCTAATGCCTTATGCCGGCAATCCTCTGGTCAGATCGATCATCAGCGTGGCCGGAGGGGTAGTTCTCGTTATCCTCGGCATAACGCAGATCATCAGGCCCCCAGCGCACGAATCCAAAAACGGGGGCCGTCGAGAACGGAATTTATTGGCGATGGGCTTGGCCTTAACTGGCCTGAATCCGGTCTTCATCTTCTGGTGGCTGACGGTTGGGGTAAATCTAGTATTTTTAGCGCTCGAGGTGGGGGGGTTGGCCGGCATCTTCCTGTTATTCGTCTCCCACTCTTGGATGGACATCGCGTTCCTCACGACCGTTGCATACCTTTCCCATAAAGGAACGAACTTCCTGGGTGTAAAGGGGTACAGGGCCATTATCGCGTTGTCAGGTGCAATCATGATCTACTTCGGATTGGGCTTCCTCTCCATCCCCTTTACTCAACGCGAATAGCCAACTTGATCGACGTCAATGATATGCGGTGAACAAATCTTATAACCGGCCATCGGCATAGTCTGTAAACTCACATGGCAGATGGAGAAGGCGTTTCATGGGGATTTCACCGGAGACGTTGATATTCATTAGGGACTTCGTCATCTTCTTATCGATATACTTCACGGTAGCCCTCAGTCTCAACTTTGAGAGCGGCTATGCTGGCGTTCCCAACTTCGGCAAGGTGTTTGCCGTGGCTGGGGGTGCATTCGTGGTCGGGGCCATTCCTGGGAGGATAGTCGTTTGGCTCTTTGACATAGGCGCAGGACGCGACTACATAACCGACAACACGGCAGTAGTAACGGACGTGAATCGCATCCTCATGACAAATCCGGCCACCAGCCTGGCGATCTTCTTCATCACCTTGGCTGTGGCCGGCGTCATTGGTGCTGCCCTGGGTTTGCTGTCCTGCTATCCGGCCATAAGATTGCGCGAGGACTACTTGGCCATGACGTTGCTGGCCATGGGTGAAGGAATCCAAGTCATAGGTTACAACTATGAGCCCATCGTAAAGGGGAGCATTGGCGTTTTGGTGCCCGACACCTTTGCATGGGCCGGAGACCAAAGATATGCCATGATTGCCATTTTCATTGTCAGCGTGTGCATCGCCTTATTCCTATATGTGGAACGGACTGTGAGATCCCCATTGGGCAGGACATTAAAGGCGATCAGGGATAATGAGGACGTGGCTAAATCCCTCGGCAAGGACGTCACCAGCATGAGGCTGAAGGCCATAATAGTGGCCGCGACCATCGCGTCCATCATCGGCGCCTTAGACGCATTCAAGGCAGGAGGGGTGATCAGCACGAGCTACCCTAGGACATCGTGGACATTCTGGCCTTGGGTCATAGTCATCCTAGGAGGCGCTGGCAACAACGTCGGCGTATTGGCAGGCACGTTCATATTTACGGCCCTCAGAAGGTTCATAGACTACTACAAAGGATACCTGGGCCCCTTCTTGCCCTTTAACGTTGTTTGGCTGGATCAATTGCTATTGGGGATGATGTTGATATTGGTTCAGATGTATAGGCCCGAAGGCCTTGTGCACGAAAAACCTACGCCCACGCTGGGCATGGATAGGCTGAAGGAGTTCATAACCCAGAGGAAGAAACAGTCCATGCCGGCGAAGACATAGGAACGTTCGACCCTAGGGCTTACGTGCCTCCGCTTGTTGGCCCGCCCCTGTGATGCTCGAACAATTTCTTTGCCCGGAGAAGGATGCCCCTCCAGTTCGTCCCGAAGAAGCCGTTAGGGGCCAAGAGCAAGGTCATGATTATGGCTATGAGGGGGATCAGGGGCCTGTAGGGAATCACCCAGGAGCCGAGTTGAGAGGCCAGGTAGCTCGTTCCCAGCACCTCTGCAAGGCCAATCATGTATCCGCCAAAGACAGCGCCGTAAATGCTGTAGACCCCGCCGACAGTGCTTGCCGCGAACACGCTGACTATGAAATCAGCTCCCATCTCGGGATATCCGGGCCACCACAGGGGTAGAAGCGCTCCTGACATCGCGCCCAGTCCACCGGATATGAACCACGAAACCATATAGACGCGATTGACGTTTATGCCCATCACGCTGGCCAAGGATGAATCCTCGATGGCCGCCCTCATGGCGACCCCGAACCTCGTCTTCGTCAAGGCGTAACGCAGCAACAGGACCGTAACGGCCGTGAGGGTTGGGGCGACGATGAAGAGACCCCTCATGCCAGCTATGTTCAGGTCGTATGATGAGAACAGGAAGTATCTGGACTTTATCTTCAAAACGTTCGACAGGTAATCGGCGTATATGTTAAGTCCTGCCAACAGTATGAACTCCATGGCAAGCGTGGTTATCATCAGCCCAACGGTCGTCGCCCCCCTCCTCATGAGGGGTTTAAAAACCAGGATATATTGGGCCAAGGCGATGGTCCCGCCGAAAATCAACGCCAAAAATACGTAATGATAGGTGTTCCCCTGCCATACCCTGACCGCCGTCAATGTGAGGTATGCCCCTATAGCCGCGTACGCCCCGTGGGCGAAGTTTGGGACCTTGGTGGTCAGATAGGTGAGGGTGAGGCCGACGCTCAGAAGTGTAAGTAGGCTGCTGTATATGATGGCCCTGCTGAAGAGTATGAGATCTATCATGAGTATGAAATCTATCATGACACCCCTGTGGAAGCGATTCTAGGTGGACTTAAGGCTTGCCACGCCTATACCCCTCATCCTGCGCAAGCTTCTCGTAGATGTCGGTGTAAACGAACCAACCCATCTGGAATATACATACTATGCATTTCTCTAATAATGGTATAGCAAAATATTTAAAGTGAATAAAGTGAGTCACTGGAAACTTAGGAAGGAGAAATATCGTCTTGAGTCAAGCAAGCAAGTCGTTCTTGGTAGTAGCGCTGATAGTAGGTCTGCTTGTGGGGGTCGGAGTAGGTTGGTTTGCGAAACCACAAATTCCCCCCGAAGTGCAGTCACAGATAGACAGTTTGACGTCAGAACGGGACAGTGCGATCTCTGAGCGGGACAACGCTATCTCTGAGCGCGATACGCTCCAAGCGTTAATCGATGAAATGAAGTTGGCCATAATCGGCATCGGCGGAGAGGCACCGATCACCTCCACGTTAACAGGAGAAGTAAGGCTCGGCGGGCTTTTCTCCCTCAGCGGTGACCTAGCTTCCTATGGTGAAAACGAACAGGCTGCGGCATTACTTGCGGTGGATCACGTCAACATGTTCCTCGACTCGATCGGCGCAGGCTGGACCTTAACGCTCGTCTCCGAAGACACCCAGACAACGCCCAGCGTCTGCTTGGAAAAGGTCGAGAGTTTCGCTGCTAGAGGCATCAAGCTACTCATCGGTCCATTGAGTAGCGGAGAGGTCAGGGCGATCAAGGGATACTGCGACGCAAACAAGATACTGGCAATAAGCCAGTCATCAACCGCACCAGACCTGTCAATTCCCGACGACTATATCTTCAGATTCTGCCCATCCGACAAACTAGGACAAGGCCCTGCAATAGGAAGGATATTGTACGATGATGGCAAGCGTTACGTCATTCCGTTCACAAGAAACGACCCTTGGGGAGTTGGGCTGGAGGAGGCTGCCGGGAGTAGGTTCACCGAACTAGGGGGTACCGTCCTCCAGGGCATAAGGTACGCCCCGGGCGCAGTGGAGTTCTCAGCCGAAACAGCGGACTTGGCAAACAAAGTTCAGAGCGCTGTAGCACTGTACGGAGCGGACGAGGTATGCGTCCTCGACATATCCTTTGAGGAGGTCAACGCCATCTTCACTGCGGCAAGCGAATACGATGTGCTCTCATCTGTCAAGTGGTACGGAAGTGACGGGACGTGCGCCGCTGGCTCGATGGTAGAGGACCCGGTAGTTGCGGCATTCTCCGTATCGGTTGTATATCCGTCCACGATCTTCGCGCCAACGGAATCGGCCAAATGGGAGCTGGTTCGGCAGAACGGCATAAAGGTGCTCGGAAGGGAGCCCGAATCCTACTCCTATGCAATCTACGACATAGTCTGGGCGTATGCACTAACGGTGATGAAGACAGATTCGACAGACCCTGAGGTTATCAAGGAAGCCCTGCCTACGGTCACGGCGTCGTTCTTTGGCTCCTCTGGCTGGATCAAGCTCGACGAGAATGGCGACAGAGAAGCTGGCGACTATGTCATCTGGCAGATCCTAGAGACTACTACTGGAGGATACGAGTGGAAGGTAGTGGGCAAGTACGTCATTTCCACCGACACGGTGGAATGGTCAGACTAGGCCCACGATCCCCCCTTTTTATGATTCTTATGGACGACATCCTGCGAGTAGAAAAGCTGACCAAGGCTTTTGGCGGCGTTGTGGCCCTTGACCGCATCGACCTCAATGTGGAAAGGGGTCTGATGACGATGCTCATCGGGCCGAACGGCAGTGGCAAGACGACGCTCGTCAACTGCATCACCGGATTCTACCACCAAGACGAAGGGAAGATATGGTTCGACGGAAAGGAGATCACTGGATCGACGCCCCACAAAATCTACGGTTTGGGTCTCGTGAGGACCTTCCAGCTGCCACAACCTTTTCCGAAGTTGACGGTCCTCGAGAACCTCATCACCGCCTATGGCGGGAATCCAGGCGATAGTTTCCTAAGAGCCCCATTGAGGGGGACGTGGCTCAGCCAGGAGGAGAAGGCGACCGAGATGGCCTTCAGGGCCCTGCGCCTGCTCGACTTGGATCACCTTTGGAATGCGCCCGCATCTAATTTAAGCGGGGGGCAGATGAAGCTGGTCGAGGCCGGAAGGGCGATCATGAGCGGCGCCAAGATGATCCTAATGGACGAGCCGGCTGCTGGGATAAACCCGAAGCTCGCTCAGGAGGTCTTCTTCCACTTAAAGGAGATGAAGGAGAAGATGGGGGTGACTTTTTTCATTATTGAGCACAGGTTGGAACTCATACTGCAATACGTCGACTACGCTTACGCCATGGCTAGGGGAGCGATAGTCTCTGAAGGAAAACCAAATGAGGTCCTAGACGATCCGGTCGTAGTGGAAAGCTATCTAGGTGGATGATGACGCTCAAGATAGAGAAGGTAAGCGCAGGCTATAGGAACCTCCACGTGCTCTTCGACGCCTCCTCGAGCATGGAGGACGAAAAGATCACGGTGTTAGTGGGACCCAATGGAAGCGGAAAGAGCACGCTGCTGAAGACCATAATGGGGATAACGGAGATATATTCTGGGGACATTTACTTCAACGGGACAAGGATAATCGGATTGCCCCCGCATGAGATTACGAAACTCGGCATATCATACCTTCCACAGGTATACAGCACCTTTGCCAATCTAACCATAAGAGAAAATCTAACCATGGCTGGCTACATCCTAGGTAAAGAGGAGGCGAATGAACGCGCCAAAAAGGCACTGGAGGATTTCCCAGTGCTGGTCGGATACAGCAACAGAAGGGCTGGAACGCTGAGCGGCGGCGAGAGGCAGATGCTCGCGATGGCCATGGCCATGACTCGAAAGCCCAAAGTCATGCTCTTCGATGAGCCAACGGCCAGCCTGGCGCCAAAGGTTGCCTTTGAGGTCTTGAGTGAGATAAGGAAGTTGAGAGACGATTTCAAGATGACCATCGTCCTGGCTGAACAGAATGCCAGAAGGGCCCTAGAGATGGGGGACCGTGCAGTCCTCCTCGTCGGGGGAAGGGTAATGTATGAGGGCGGTTCAAAGGAGCTCCTAGAACACAAGGAGCTGGGCAAAGTCTACCTGGGAATTAGGCAAGGTTGATCCGCCGATCGATCACCCAATGATCGCCGCACCGTCACCCAAAGTTTATATCGGATATCGGCACAGGCTACTTGGTTGAATTGTGATGAGCGCTCATGAGATCAGAGGCAAATACAAGGCGTTTGTGTTAATCGACGTCAATCCCGGCAAAGACAGAAAGGTCCTGGAGGAACTCATGAAGTACGAAGAGGTTATGGAGGCCCATCTGATCGCGGGCCAATATGATGTGCTTGCGGTTCTTGAGTTCGAAATCTACGGGAGTGCGATCTTCGAATCCGCTCAAGAGAAAATTTCGAAATTTGTCATCGAAAAGATTAGAAAGATACGGGATGTCCGAGACACGAGCACAATCCAACCCGCATATTCTGTATCCAAAGAGGCATAAAGGACCATCTCCTTCTTGCACTCATCATGGGACGCGATTCCGCATGAACGCCAGGGAGGGAGTTAGAACGCATAATAGGACAGCGCATCGACTTAGCGCGATTGGGATATGAGGATAGGCATAGGCCTGATCGGCCTCGGGAGACACGGTTCCAGATATGCTGAAAGTCTGACGAAGCAAGTCCAAGGAGCCGAACTCGTGGCCGTATGCAGGAGGAACCTCCCCGAGGCCGAGAGATTCGCCGCCATCTGGGGGGCCAAGAAGGCCTATGCCGATTACAGGGAATTGGTTAAAGACGAGGAGATCGACGCCGTTATAGTCGCGACTCCCAATAGCTCGCATATGGAGATAGCCCTCGAAGCCGCCGAGAATGGGAAGCACCTGCTGGTCGAGAAGCCTCTTGGAAGAACGGTTGAGGAGGCGGGCAGGATGGTCTCTGCCGCCAGGAGGTGTGGCGTCAATCTCATGGTTGGCCATAGCTTCAGGTACCATCCGATGACGACCGCATCGATCAAGCACATCGAGGGAATCGGACGGGTCTTCCTGGCAGCGATGTGCAAGAGGCAGTCCGCAGCGACGGGATGGAGGCTCGATCAAGGGGAGTTCGGCGGGGCGATAATGGACGTGGGCGTCCATCTCTTCGACCTCATGGAGTTCATACTGAGGGAGAGGCCAACCGCGGTCTTCTGCCAGGCAAGGCGCTTACTCGGCTCAGCCATTGAGGACTCGTTCGCAGCAGTGCTGGACCTCCCGGGAAAGGCCGTCGCGATCCTCGACGCCAGCATGTGCTCTAACAGCAGAGTGGACAGGATGGAGTTCGCGGGCACGGAAGGGCACGTCGCAGCTGACCGGTTCTTAAGGGAAGTCCAGTTGGTCAGGGGTGAGAGCAGGATCAGGATCCCGATTACGGAATCCGATGCGACGATCCACCTACTGCTCACGGATTTCATAGACTCGATAGTTGGGAGCAGGAAGCCACCGATCACGGGAGAGGATGGCCTTGAGGCCGTGAGAGTTGCAGAGGCCTGCTATAGATCCTCCGAGACGAACAGCAAGGTAACAATCTGATCCGTGCTGAATTAGCCTTAATAGTGAACGTGCAAATCTTGGAGGCGAGCGTTTGATGAGTGCGGTTGCGCTTACAAGGAAGAAGGCCGTTGAGCCCGAGGTAACGGTTATCGCGGCCCCAAAAATAAGGAGCGGAGTGGAGAATGATTCGGACCGGATCAGGATGGGGCTCATAGGCTGTGGGGGCATAGCGCAATACCATCTCGGCCACCTTCTCAACCTGCCTCAAGCGAAAGTCGTTGCATTGGCAGATCCGGACGCGAAGAGCGTCGAGAGATTGAAGGAGGCCTTCCACCAGGTAGATAAGTGCGAGGCATTCCTAGACTACGTCCAGATGCTCGATTCAGTCGATTTGGATGCGGTAGAGATCCTGACGCCGCATGCCCTGCACTTCGAGCAGATAATTGAGTCCCTACGAAGGGGGCTTCACGTGCTCGTCGAGAAACCGATGGTCTGCACAGTCGAGCACGCCAAGAAGGTCGTGGCGAAGTCCGAGGAATCCTCCAAAGTTATGCTCGTCTCATACCAAAGGCACTTCCAACCACAGTTCCGCTACATCAAGGACATCATAAGCGCCGGTGAACTTGGCAACATCCAGTTCATCTCGGCCCTCCAGTGCCAAGACTGGCTTGAGGGAACGAAGGGGACGTGGCGCCAGGATCCCGTCCTGAGCGGAGGCGGGCAGTTGAACGATTCCGGAAGCCACCTACTTGACATCATATTGTGGACTACGGGCTCCAGGGCCGTTGAGGTCTTCGCATATGTAGACAAGCTCGGCAGTAAGGTCGATATCGACTCGGCACTCGCCGCCGAACTCAGCAATGGCGCGAAGGTCAGCATCTCAGTCGTCGGAAATTCCCCAACTTGGTGGGAGGACATAACTTACTGGGGAGAGAGGGGGGCCATCTTCCTCAGGAATGGTAGGCTCCAGTACCTCTCAGCTGGCAGTCAGGGATTCTTAGAGCCGACGAAGTTGCCAGCTGGATCAAGTCCAGATCGGAACTTCGTGAGGGCGATCTTGGGCCTCGAGGCGGTTGAATCGCCACCCACATGTGGCCTACGAGTCGCAGAGTTGACGGAAGCTGCCTGGAAGTCCGCTGAGACTGGCAATAGGGTAGCAGTGGGCGCTTAGGTCCTTGCGAGCTTGACGCAAATGACGGGCGTGCCAAAGCAGTGACCTTCACGATGCGATGTGCTTCACTTACTTATCGAGGCCCTTTGAAAGGCTGAGAAAGGACTTGATGGCCGAGAAGGCGGACCCAGGCTGTTTCTCCTCCAGCTTGGCCATAATTCCGGAGAATTCCCCCTTCCTGACATCCCGGAAAGGGCAAGAGTAGCTCGGGCTGAATCCGAATGATCTCATGTAGCTTGCTGCTTCGGACTTGAGGGCGTGGCTAAGCGGCAGGACGCGATAAAGCCTCCCGTCCGACAACGCCCTCTTCGCCCCCATTCTGGCCAAACTATCGGATCTCTCGGAGCACAGGTGGAAAAGGGCCTCTTCGGCAAGTTCATCGGCCGTGTCACCGTAGGCTATGACATCGCATCCGGTGCCGCGAGCCTCGATGGTCAGGACTGAGGGGATCAGGTGCCTGCACGCCCTGCACACCCCCCGTCTGTCGACCGACTTCCCCTCAACTAAATCGGTAAGGCAGAATCCCCTCTTCTCCCTCAACGATACGGTCCTGAGTTTATCGAGGGGGAGGTGCAGCTGGCCGAAGGCTTCGCGAACTGCATCCGCCTCCGCCATGTCGCCCCACCTCAGGACATGGATGAATGAAACCCGCACGGTCATGTACTTCCTCTCGATCTCCCAGATCGCCTTCGCCATCGCCATGCTCTGTGCGCTTCCAGAGACCCCCAGGAGGACCTTGCTCCTCGGCGTCAGAAGTCGATGCTTGTTGATCGTCCTCCTCACGCGCTCAAGGAACCTGACCCTAAAACAAGCGTCGCAGAGCCTTTCCCCAGTGAACGCGATCGGATGCTTCCAATCACCTCTCCCGCAGACATCACATAACTCTTCGCTCATAGCCCGAACCTGTAGAAGGAGAGGATGAAGTTCCCAAGCAGTATCACCGCCGTCATCGAGAATATCGCGACTTTGACGGCGCCGACGATGGACGCGTTCCTGCCAGAGAGGACCTCATCGATGATCTTTCCGCCGTCGAGGGGGGTTACGGGCGCAACATTCAATATCGCCAAACTCATGTTCACCATGTTAATCCAATTCATGAGGAATATCAGATAATAAGAGGACCTTGCGCCAAGGAACCCGAGCCTTGGGAAATAATTGCTGGCCGATACGCCGAGGAAGCCCCTGCTGCTGTTCAGCGGATGCGTCCCCGCAGTTATTGTGAAAATCCCATCGAGGGTATGCACCTCGAGGATCTGGCCCGGCGTGACCGTGACCATGTATGCCCTGAAGGCTTGGTCGGACGTTATGGCCGTCTCATTTATCCGGACTATAACGTCCCAGGGGCGAATGTAGGAACTCGCGGGCTGAGACGTCGTGATGGCAATAATGCCGCCGGGTGTGCCAGCAAGCCCGATGTAGAAGATGAAGACGATTATCGCCGCCAATATCACGTTGGCAGCGGGTCCCGCGGCAACTGCTCGGATCTTCGATCTCCTCTCGGCTCTATTGTAACCTTCTTCGTCAAACTCCACGAGCGCGAATCCGAGTGAGAGGAAGATGCCGATTCCGACAGACTTTATGGGTATGCCTTGGCTCGATCCAATTATGGCGTGTGCGAATTCGTGCACCACGATGGCCACGAACAGAGCGGCCATAAGGTAGGGCGCATCGTTCAGCCCGATCGTCAGACCGGGTATTACGATTGATACCTGACTCGCCTCGGCTGGCCTTCTTATCAGATTCATCAGATTCGATCCGAAGAGCGCGAAGAACAGCAGGACCAATCCGGGATATACCGCCAGCAGTATGTGCGAGACGATGTTCGTGGCCTTCGGGTGTTTTTTAGGCGCATCCACCAGAAAGTCATTCAGGGCCTTCGTCCGGAAGATCAAATGGATTGGAGAGGCCTCTAATCTCTCGCTCTTCTTCCTCGTCGCCCGCAGAGCGACACATGTAGCTGGAGGCACAGAGAGCAGTATGAGTAGTGGCAGCAGGTCTTGAATCAGGGCTTCCTCGACAAAGGCCCCCACGATTCGGGAAGCTGATATTAGCGTTTCCTCTTGATATGCGGGGCGGGAATTTATGAGCGATCAGAATAAAAGCTCCTGAGGCACATACCAGCAGCAGAACCTGTCAGTCGATGGTCAGAGTAAAGCCAGTCAGGAGCCCCCTCATGCGAGAGGTGGTCTACACCGAGGAGCATATCCAGCTACTCAACAGCCTGAGAAAAGTGGCGGTCGAGATCATGGTAGCGCTTGAACCCGAGGGGGCCGTCCCCTATCTTCATGGGAGCGTTGCTCGCGGCGACGTGAGCGCGAAGAGCGACATAGACGTCGTCATTCTGGATGCAGTCCCGTCCTACAAGGTGGAGTTGGCGCTCTCCAACATCGGATACGATCCTGAGGCGAGGTACATAGCGATGGCCACTCCCTCTCATGCCCTGAAGGCCATCATCGAGCTGCGCGACAGGGTCATCGTTACCTTCCCGCTCGTGAAGCTGCGAAGGCTCGAACGCGAATTCTACAAATTCGGGGGGACATGTTCTACAGGCGAGGTCGCATCAGGTAAGAGGAACCCAGGCGTCGATAAGAGGCTGATGTTCATAGAGCCTACTGACGGGGGGCACGAAGAGAAATCCCTCCTTGGCTATGAGGCAGAGGTTGCTAAGAAACTAGGCATAAGCATCGATCTGATCAAGGAGAGGGAACGCGTCCTACTGCGAAGGGAAGAAGTTGGTCGAACGGGCGTCTACGTGAAGAAGCGCGTGCCACCCGACGCGACGATCGAGGAGTGGGCGGATAAGGTCGTGGGTGAAAATCCGCCCGCGAGCATGAGGCTCCGCAGGAAGCGGCGGTTATAGACCCCATGCCAAGGGTGTGAAGGCTTTCATTGGGGATTAAATACGGTTTTGGGAAGATGAGGGGGCATGAAGAGGGCCTCGGCGATCTTCACGATCCTTCTGGGCCTCCTATTCTTCCTCCCCCTAGTACCTTACAATTGGTCAGCATCTGCCCAACCCGAGGGGAATTCCACCGCGCCGGCCGTGGGCAACTCCACCACGCCCTCCATTGGCAATTATACCGCTCCTCCGATGACCTTCGACTGGTTTGGCCACTTCATCGACGATATCCTCTCGTCGGCAAACGAAGGAGCGGCCTATTTCGCCTCCCTCGCCGCGAGGTCCGCGATTCGCATAATCTCCGCGATCTATGGCCCCTTAGTCCTGATGGGACTCCTACTGTGGGCAACGGGGATCGAAAGGCAATTGGGCAGGCGCCTAATCCTGGGTTCCGTGATACTCCTGATCGTCGCGGAGAGCGTTCCCCTCCTCGGACTCTGAAGGGGATAGCCGTAAAAAGCGCTTGAAAAACGAATGGACTGACCGGCATTGGACAAGGCCCACAGGATCAGATCGATAAAGGCCCGTGAGATACTCGACTCGAGGGGTAATCCAACCGTCGAGGCTGAGGTACTCACGGAGGGAGGGGCTCTAGGCCGAGCCGCGGTTCCTTCGGGGGCCTCGACCGGCATCTACGAGGCACTTGAATTGAGAGACGGTGATCCCATGCGATATGGCGGCAAGGGAGTCTTAAGGTCCGTCTCCATTATAAACGAGAAGCTAGGCCCGGCTCTGGCTGGCTTTGACGTCGCGGACCAAAGGGGAATAGATCGTTTCCTAATGGATCGCGATGGGACGGGGCAGAAGAAGGCATTGGGTGGCAACACGACGCTCGCCATCTCGCTTGCCGCCGCAAGGGCTGCAGCTGCCGCTCAGGCCCAGCCAGTCTACAGGTATCTCGGTGGCCCTCAGGCTTGGAAGCTCCCCGTGCCGCTCATGAACGTCATAAATGGCGGAAGACATGCCGGCACCCGCCTCTCCTTTCAGGAGTTCATGATCATCCCCGTCGGTTTCAGTCGCTTCGAGGACGCATTGAGGGCCGGGGCTGAGATTTACCAGACGTTGAAGGATCGGCTTCACAAGAACTACGGCCCTTCGTCCATAAACGTCGGGGACGAAGGCGGGTTTGCCCCCGACCTACCCAATGTCAGGGATGCCCTTGATAACTTGACAGCGTCCATCGAAGCGGCAGGTTACGACAACAAGAGGCAGGTCATGTTGGGACTCGACTGCGCTGCCTCAAGCCTCTATCGGGGGGATTCGAAGAAGTACATCGTAGACGGGAAGGGGCTGTCAAGGGAGGAGATGCTGCAGATGCTGCTCGAACTAATCGGCGACTATCCCCTACTCTCCATCGAGGACCCGTTCGAGGAGGAGGACTTCGAGGCATTCGCAGAGATCACCAGGAAGGTCGGCTCTAGGGTTCAGATCGTGGGTGACGATCTCTTCGTGACGAACATCATGCGCCTCTCGAAGGGCATATCGATGGGCGCGGCGAATGCGCTCCTGCTCAAGGTCAACCAGATCGGCACGCTCTCCGAAGCGCTGGACGCAGCATCCCTTTCGACCAAGAACCACTATGGCGTGGTCGTGAGCCACAGGTCGGGCGAGACGGAGGACACTATCATCGCCGACATAGCCGTCGGCATAGGCTCAGGGCAGATAAAGGCCGGGGCACCTGCGAGAGGCGAGAGGACCGCTAAGTACAACAGGCTCCTCAGGATCTCGGGGGAACTATCCGGGGATGCGCAATACCCTGGGCTTGATGCCTTCCATCGCCATTGGCTAGCTTGCTCGTGAAGAAGCACCTCGTGTCCGCGGGCTTGAAGTACTTCCTCTCCTCGACTCTGACGACGATCGGGAAGTCGAGCGTCATCCTGCCAAAGCTTAGGCAGTGGTGCGTTGGCAAGCTCTTAACGAGGCTAATGACGGTCTGGGCATCGACCGTCGAGGCCTTCGAGACAAATGCCAAATCATTTTCGTTCGTGAAGTTGAAGAGGAATATATTGTCCGCCTGTCGGTAGATCGTCTCCGAGAGGCTGTTGGGCTCGTTCGTTATGAATATGGAGAAGATGCCGAGGTGCCGCATCCGCGTGACGATGTCCTCCCAGAAAGTGTGCTGCTGGTAGATGTGCGCTTCCTCCGCGAATAGGAAGACGGCCGGCAGCTTGTGGCCCTCTAATAAGGACTTGACTTTCTTCAGGATCAGCTCCACGACCAGGCTCTTGAAGATGGTGGGAAGACGATGAAGATCGAAGATCAGCGCGACGCCGTCCTCATTTAGGAGATGCCTCTCAAATGCCGTATTCTCGATTGGAGATTCGGTGAACAGCCCAGAGCCCTCCAATGCGTCGAGCCTCCTCACGAGCGCATCCTTTACGTACTCATTGATCCTGCCGGTGAAGATCTGATTCCTTATCCCCCGTATCGTTACGCTGCCCTTTGCCTGGAGTGGCTCCCATATCCTCCTCAGTTCCCACCCAGAGTTCGAGGGCAGCGACATGGTCTGCTCCATCAGCCCGAGGAAGACATTGAGACCGACGTAGTCCAGGGTCACCTTGAAGTTCTCCCCAGGAACCAAGGTCACGACCCTTCCCTTCGTGACGCCCTCGCCGAGTTGGCTCGATGAGTACTCGCCATTCACATCGAATACTAGGCAGGGGGCGCCATAATCGACGAGGTCCTTCAAGATGAGCTTGCTCAGGTGTGATTTCCCCGTACCCTTTTTCCCTGTTATCACCGTAAGTCCCCCGTCGAAGTCCTCGGCATCCAGGACGAGCGCGTTGCCCGACCGGGTCGTTCCAACTCGTATCGGCCTTATGCTCTTCTTGGCGAGGAATGAGAGGACGAGGGCATCGTCTATCGCCTTGACGATGCAGTTAACCCTCGACGGTATCCAAGTTACGTCCTGGATGAAGGAACCATTGGCTATGGCGCCCCTTACCTTGCACTTCAGCAGCACCGCGTCCTTCACCTGCTGGAGTATCGATTCCAAATCCAGCACGTCGAGTTCGCTCGTCTCCATCGAGACTGTAGGGGAGGCCTTCAGCATCTCCTCCACTAGGCCTGGGATCTCCAGGTATGTCGCCTCTATGATCTGGAGAACCAATAGGCCATTCTTGTCCTCAACTCCCAAGTATCCGCCTTTCACCCTGTTCTCGGACGGATACTCTATGAGCTCTAAGGTGTCGCCGTCCTTTCTGTAGAGGCGCAACATTGTGATGTATCAACCCCAGAGCCCGCCGAAGATGATCTTCCTGGCATCGTTCTTCCTTCTGATCTCGATGCTCGTCTTATCGAGCACCGCCTGCCTGAGTCCGATCACCTCGGTCGCAGAGAATTTACACAGGATGTGCGCTAGCCTCAGCGTCTCGGGATAGCCCGAGCCGAGGAGGTCATTGCCCACGACCTTCGCAAAGTCCTCGGCAACCTCCTCATGCGCCTTGTATGGAAAGTACTCCGCCTTGAGGACAAGGCCATCTCCCTCGAGTTTCACTGCGACGACGGCCTTCGACCGATCCTCGCTCAGGATCGCGACGAATGGGCATTCCACCTCACCAACCTTCTCGTAGATCGGGTGGTAGTGGCTGATCGCGTCCTTCGATAACGCGACTATCACGTTTCCGTTCCTCCGGGCGCACTCGAGCCCGTCGACGAAATCGTCGATGAGTTGAAGGCGTCCATCCCACAGGATGATCGATTTTGACACGTGACCCGAGACATAATCCTTGATGTATGCTTCGAGGAAGCTCATCGGGTCCTGCGAATGGGCATCATCGCTCACGAATGGGATTAAGAAGGGCATGGGGCCGAATCTCTTCGCCCTATACATCGTCGACCTCGCCTTCGATACCATGGCTGCCCTAACGGCCACAATTGCGCCGCCTTCGCACTCCCCAAGCGTCAAGGCGGTGGCATCGAGCCCAACTATGGTCGTCTCGTCGTCGCACTTGGGGAGCGCGCAGACCTCGATAGGCTCGGTATACTCGGCCTCTTCGAGCTGCGGGAAGCGATGGAGCCCAACGGGTATGCTTATAGGCCTCGGGCTTAAGCCCCTGTACTCGGGGATGTGGCGGGGCACGGATATCTCCGGAAATGTCTGCCAAGCTTCCTGTCCAAGCTGGGCAGATCGCTGCATCCCTACGATATCGGTCCCTCCTGTGGTTCCTTGATCAGGACGTAGCCGAATCCGTTGGGAGTCTTCACCCTCCTTAGAACCCCTTTCCTAGTGAGGTCGGTGAGGCGACCCGCCACGGTGCCCTTGGGGAAGTGAATGGCGTTGACTTCCAGTGCGGCCATCATCTCGGTCAGGTTCCGCGGCTTGTTCCCCCAGCTCGTTGAGAGCAGGCTCATTATCGCGTCAGGTGCCTGAATGTCCCTCTCCATCTGCACGTTGGGCAATTCCTCGGGCTGCTTGGACTCCGAGGCGATGGGCGCTGCGGCTGAGGCGGTCCGAGTCCCAAGGGCCGATGATGCGTTCGCGACGACCTCGTCGAGGCTCCCGAGGATCTCCAGCACGTCACCCTTTGTACCAGCCACTTCGATCTCGTAGTCTCCCAGCCTTACCCTTATCCTCAACTCCCTGCCCTCACTCAAGGCCTATCACCGCTCCCCAACCTCGTCAGCAGATGGTATACCCCTGAGGGCGAGATGCGGTACGTCCCCTTACCATCACGCACTATGTCGCCCTGTTTCGTCAGGAGGCTGCAGACGTTCCTCACGGTCTTCTCCGCGACGTTCAAGGTCAGCACCAGCTCCTCTACGCTGACGGATGGGTCGTTGCGCTTGCCGAGCTTAGTCGCCAGATCAGCCCCAGACGTGACGAGCAGCACCCCGTCTTCTGTCGCCATGTTCTTCTTAACCATCAGCGTGCCGGTATCGGTGATCGACAACGCGGATGAGACCTTCTCAGTAAGCGCTGCGAGATCCGGGGAGAAGACCAGTTTCTTGACGACGGACAGCGCAGGATATACCTGTGACAGGTACTTCAGTATTGCCGAGACTACCTCGTCAGGCGTCCCAGTGAACTCGACGCTCTGACCGTCGAGCTCCAACTTAGCCCTCAATCCTTTTTCTTCACTCAACTTCAACACCTCTTATCCTCTTAATGACGTCCTTAACCCTCAATTTCCCCTGCTCCGTGAGCTTGTATCCGTTCTCACCCCTGACGATCAGGCCCTCGCGCGTCATCTCTGAAATCCTGGCATTATACCCTGCCGACAGTATTCCGCTTTCAGTGAGCTGCTCGTTGATCTCCGACACTCTAAGCTCCTCAGCCGTTGTAGCGTAGAGCAATAACAGGATGGCTTCCCTTACGGTCATGAGCTCCTTCCTTACTACGATTATGGGCTTGTCGCCCCTGTAGGTTACGAGGTCCTGGAGCTCAGCGCCGGCCTGCGCGGCTTTCTCGCTCTCGAGCACTACCTTGACGACCTCGTCGAGCTTTGAGATATCTTGGAGCAGGGATGCGAGTTCATCAACGCTCTCGCCCTCTAGGGCCAATTCCCCATATCTTCTCTTTATTGTAAGGCGGATGCCGCGTGTCATTGGCTACGCACACGTAGATACGTAGCACTAGATATAAGTATTACCATATGATTCAAATCAGAGCCCAAAATGGGTTCAAAAAGCCTCATTTCCTTGCCTTAGTAGCCACCGTATACGTAGAAGTATTCAATGTTCCATTCGGATCCTAAAACGGCTTGAGCCCTCATTGCAGCGCGCGCTCCGAGTCCCCAGGAGCCGATATCGTCGCCCTTCTAACTCATCGGCCTATGACCACTCGAATACCACTCCCATCGCCTGCGAACGGTCCCTCAAGAGCATCTGGTAGAGTTCGACGGCCCTTCCAAATGGTTCGCGATGGCTTATCAGGTGACTGACGTCAACTTCACCATCCGCCACGAGATCTACGAATAGTTCAAAGTGCCGCTTCATCGTCCATTGATTGCCAGGAGTGGCGACAGAGGGGTGGGAACTGTTGTGGGCACCAATTATGGTGAAGCTCGGGGAATTGCAGAGATCATGGAAGTCGAAGGTCGTCTCCCCCCGTGGGCTGCTCAAGACGACGAAATGGCCCTGCCTCCTTAATATTTTGAACTCGGAAGGTATCAGCGCCGCGTTGCCCGTGACCTCGAAGATGACCTTTGCCTTTCTCCCCCTAGTTCCCCCATCGACTGCGGTGACGATGTCGGCCTCGTTGGGGTTGAGCTTTACGATCAGGGGATCGTCTGGAAGATATCGAAGGCGGTCGTTCGCCACATCCATCACGAAGATGGGCCTCGCCCCGCAGAGCCTGCAGAATCGGGCCGTGAACTGACCCAGTAGACCAGCGCCGAATACCCCGACGGCATCGCCCCACTCGACCCCACCCCTTCGGACGCCGTTCATCACGATCTCCGCTATCGTGAAGAAGACGGCTTGGTCGTCGGGTATGTCTCGATCGATGGCCCTCACGGAATCCGCTTCCGCAACCACGTACATCGCATGCGACCCGTAGCTCGCGACACGCCTCCCGATCCATGCGCGATCGACGCTGGACCCAACGTCGACGACCTCCCCGATATTGTTGTAGCCTGGGACGAAGGGGAACTTCCCATACTGGGCCCAAGCGGAGTCGCGGGGGAATTGCCCGTCGAGTATGGTCAATTCTGTCCCAGTGCTGATCATCGTTCTCCTAGTCTTGATCAAAAGCTCCCTGCCCTTTGGGACTGGGATACCACGATCCTCGATTGCGATCTGTCGTGGCTGCGTGAAAACCACTGTAGGATTTACTCCCGGCATTGCCTCTCTCGGCGGAGTTGGTAGTTGAATGCCATAACTCTATCGCCGTCCGTGCGAATCGCTGGATGCGCTTGACTTAATTTTACGTCAAGGAAACACTTAATTCAGTTCAATCGGCTCCATTTAATCGATAGAGTTGACTGGGCCTCCAGTTCTCGTCGTCGAGGGCAATGGGATAGCAGAGGTTTGGGAGAAGGCCGTCGAGAGAACTTGGAAGGAGGGCGGTTCCGCCTACACCGAATATGACCAGTGGAGCAAGGACGCGACGATGCTGATGGTCGTGACCGATCCCCTATCCGAGCCACGGATCCACAGAGGCGGGCTCTGCGGCAGCTTGAGCGACTTGGCGAAGTACGTGCATGAGGTCGTCGATGGCACTGAGGACTATCTCGTGCACGAGGGGAAGCGCCCATACGAGTACCATGAGCGCCTCTTCGGCTACGCCCTTCCTGATGGCAGCAAGGTCGATCAGGTGGACTACATCGTCTCGAAGCTCAGCGGCAGTAAGCTCGCGGGCGGGGTCGAGCTGTTGGGCTTCAGCAGGAGGGCACAGGCCATCACGTGGAAGCCATGGGTCGATACCGAGCTCGAGCATCCCCCTTGCCTTCAGAGGATATGGTGCAGGATCTACGACGGGGAGCTCGTC